>JAANMV010000244.1_pt1 | contig 67412 bp, 57 predicted proteins | sample 7279661 | NCBI WGS metagenome assembly JAANMV01 (sample SAMN14094540, study PRJNA606508) | bioreactor metagenome | isolation source: A lab-scale SPAN reactor treating ammonium-rich wastewater day 121 | place: Ireland: Galway | collected 2017-05-16 | reverse complement strand
CGTGCCGGTGGATTGGGCGGAAGCGCAGGATGTGAAACTCGATCCCAATGACCTCGAACGCCATCCGACCGGAGCGGCGCAGTTTGCCCCGTTGCCAGCCGCGGCATCGCAGGCGAAGAATTACGCGAACTGGCAGAAGGATTTCGTCAACGCCATCTACGGCACGCGCAAAGTCAAACTGCTGAAGTCCGCCACGTATAATCAGGTCTCGCGCATTGATGAAGGTGAGGGTGACTTCCGGGTTCGATTGAGCCAGGCTTCCCGCGAACAGCGTGATGCCGCCACCGCCAAGCTTCGCGCCAAATATACACCGAAGATAACTACGTTGAACGAACGTCTGCGCCGTGCCGAACAGGCAGTCGAGCGCGAAGCCGCCCAAGCCAAACAGGCGAAGCTCTCCAGCGTTCTCTCCATTGGCAGCACCTTGCTCGGCGCGTTTCTCGGCAGGAAAGCCGTGAGCGCCGGCAACATCAGCAAAGCCGGCACGGCCGTGCGCAGCGTGGGCCGCGCCTCCCAACAGTCGGCCGATGTCGCGCGCGCTGGCGAAACCGTCGAAGCCCTCCGGCAACAACTCGCCGAGCTGGACGCGCAGTTCCAGGCCGAGGCCAGTGCCATTGAAAGTGGACTTGATCCGACAAGCGAGAGCTTCGAGACCATCGAACTTCGCCCGAACAAAACCAATATCAGCGTGAAACTCGTCGCGCTGGCCTGGACGCCGCACGTCCGAAATGCGACGGGCCAACAGGTGCCCGCAATCTGAGCCTCGCAACGGGTGACGGGCAACAACGGGGCGCCCTGCTTGCGGACCAGAGCCTTTGGATGTGGTCGCCTTGCTTTCGGGTTTGGTCCGAGTACAGTATCCGACGTTATGGCCATTCCGAAAACCGTCCGCCACCTGACCGAGGCCGAGTATCTCGCCATCGAACGCGCGGCGGAGTTCAAGAGCGAGTTCTTCGACGGCGAAATGTTCGCGATGGCCGGTGGTTCGCCCATGCATAGCTTGATTGCGACGAATCTCGCAAGCGAGGTCCGCACTCGCCTCAGGGGACGGCCCTGTGTTCCATTTAACAGCGACCTTCGCCTGAAGATCATGGCGACCGGTCTTCACACTTACCCGGACCTTTCCGTTGTGTGCGGCCCGCTGGAGTTCGCCGACCAGGAAGAAGACACTATCATCAATCCCACCTTGCTGGCCGAAGTGCTGTCCGATTCCACCGAAGGCTATGATCGTGGGAAGAAATTCGAGCACTACCGCCAAATTCCGACACTGCGCGAGTATCTGTTGGTGAGCCAGAAGGAGCCGCGCATCGAACAGTTTGTCCGCGGTGACGACGGCGAATGGCGGTTGCGCGAAGCTGCCGGAATGGAAGCGGAGATTCAATTGCCGTCCCTGCAAATCACCCTGCCGCTGGCCGAGGTTTTCGCCCAGGTGAAGTTCGAGGCCGCTTCGCTGCGAGTGTCCTCACGCCCGCCGCTTTGACGCGCCCATGCCTCGCGAAACTGCCGAAGCCAAAGCCGCGCGCACCAGGAAGATCCTCGCCGCCTTGCAGAAGACCTACCCCGACGCGCACTGCGAATTGAATTTCTCCAATCCGCTGGAACTGCTCATTGCCACGATTCTATCGGCCCAATGCACGGATAAACGTGTTAACCTGGTCACGGCCGGTTTGTTCCAGAAGTATCGGAGCGCGGCAGACTTTGCGAACGCGGACCTCGCCAACTTGGAGCAGGAAATCAAGACGACCGGTTTCTTCCGCAACAAGGCGAAGAACATAAAAGCGTGTTGCGCCGCAATCGTGGAAGAACATGGAGGCGAAGTTCCACGTACGATGGAAGCGCTTACGCACTTGGGCGGCGTTGGGCGCAAGACGGCGAATGTCGTTCTCGGCAACGCCTTCGGCCTCAACGTGGGCGTCGTGGTGGACACACATATCGCGCGGCTATCACAGCGGCTTGGCCTGACGAAACACACCGACCCGGAGAAGATCGAACAGGATTTAATGCCGCTGGTGCCGCGTGATCAATGGACGCTCTTCAGCCATTGGCTGATCTGGCATGGGCGGCGCCGATGTGACGCGCGCAATCCGGATTGCGGTGGATGCGAGATTGCGAGGCTCTGTCCGTCAGCGGGGAAGGTTTGAAAGTGGGCTGGTGAGATGTTTCTGAGCCCACTTTCCCACTTTCCCACTTTCAAACCTGCGCCGATAATCCGCGGGTGAGTTCTTCGAACACTAACGAGTGGTTGCTCCTTCAATCCGGTCCCTGCTACGCGGCCTGGAATATGGCGCTCGATGAGGCTTTGCTGGAAGCTATGCCGCGCCTCGGAAAGCCCGTTTTGCGCTTTTACGGATGGAAGCAAGCGGCAGCTTCGTTTGGTTATTTTCAGAGATTCGCCGACGTGGAGCGTGCAACCTTGTTGCGCCCACTCGTGCGCCGGCCCACGGGCGGGGGCATCGTGCCGCACGACGCGGACTGGACTTACAGCCTCGCATTCCCAACGGTTCACGAGTGGTATTCGTTGCGCGCTGAACAAAGTTACCATCGCGTGCATCAATGGCTGCAAACGGCGTTTGCCCGTCTCGACATCCCGACTGCACTTGCTCCCTGCTGTCGCATAACCGGACCTGGACAGTGCTTCGTTGGCCACGAGAAATCCGATTTGCTCTGGCAGGGAAGGAAGATTGCTGGCGCGGCGCAACGCCGCACGCGCACGGGTTTGTTGATTCAAGGCTCGGTGCAACCGCCGCCGTTGTCGCTGGCCAAGATTGACTGGCAACAAGCCTTGTGCGACACAGCGCACGCCCGGTTTGGCGCACGCTGGGCGGAGCTTGAACTCGACACTGAATTGCGCGAACGCGCCGAAGCGCTGGCCACGGAGAAGTACGCCGCGCCGACCTACACTCAACGGCGCTGACTGCGGTTTACTTTGCGGCCTCGCGGTGTAGGGTCTGCGGGACCGTGAATTCGCTGCATGCATTGATGATCGTGACTGTTCCCCTTGCCCACCGGCTGGGTATTCTGCTGGCGGGGCTGCTGCTTTTTTCCGGGACACTGCGCGGGGCCGTGATCCTGTCCGATAGCTTTTCCTACCCGAACGGTTCGTTGATCACGAATTCGACGTTTTTTTGGAAGGCCCACAGTGGCACGACGGGGCAAACCCAGGTCGTTTCCGGCCGCGCGCAACTCTCGCAGAACCAATCCGAGGACGTGGCGGCGGCGTTGACCAACGCGCCGTACCACAGCGATACGCTCTACGCGAGCTTCACCATCAACTTCAGCGTCCTGCCCAGCGGCGCCGGGAATTACTTCGCGCATTTCAAGGACAGCGGAAGTGCCAACTTCCGGGCGAAGGTGTTTGCCACGACCAGCGGGGCTGCGCCGGGCTTCTTCCGCGTGGGCGTGGCCAATGTTGCCAACACACCGCTCGCCATCCCGGCAGACCTTGCGTTGGGCAGTGATTACACGCTGGTGCTGCGTTATACGGCGGCGACGCCCGCAACCACGCTGTGGATCAATCCCGCCAGTGAAGATTCCGTGACCGACCGCGCCGATGCAACGGATCAAGCGACGGTGCTCGGCATCTCTGCCTTTGCGTTGCGCCAGTCCAATTCCGGCGGCGGAATGGGTGTGCTGGCATTGGATGATTTGATCGTGGCCACCACCTTTGCCGAAGCCCGCCCGCCGGCCCTGAACCTACCGCCCATCATCGTGCAGCTACCGCAAGACCAGACTATCGCGGAAGGGAGCACGGCGATCTTCGCCGTTACGGCCACTGGCACACCGCCGTTGAGTTATCAGTGGCAGCACAATGGAGTCGCACTTCCTGGCGAGACGACGGACCGCCTCGTGCTGGGCAAGGTTGTTCCCGCCCAAGCCGGGGATTACACGGTCACCGTGACGAACCTTCACGGCGCGACGAGCAGTGCGCCAGCCACCTTGACGGTGACGCCGCCGCCGATCGAGGGCTTCAGTATCCTGACGTACAACACCCACGGCGCGGTGGTTGAGGATTGGAGCACCAATTCGCCGCAGGTGCAGGCGATTGGCCGCCAACTGCAATACCTGCGACCAGACATTGTCACGTTCCAGGAAATTCCCTTCACCAACACCTGGCAGATGCCCAACTTGGTGGCCGCCTATCTGCCGGGGTATGAACTGGCCACCAACTCCGGCACGGACGGGTTTATTCGGAGCGTCATTGCGAGCCGGTTTCCCATCACGCGTTCGACCAAGTGGCTGGATGGCGTGAGCCTCGTGAACTTTGGCTACAATGGAAATTTCACGCGCGACCTGTTCGAGGCGCAGATCGCCGTGCCCGGCTTTCCGCAACCGCTGCATATCTTCACCACGCATTTGAAAGCCGGCCAGGGCACCGACGATTCCGCCCGCCGGGCCGCCGAGGCGAATGCCATCTCCAATTTCTTCGTCACTGGGTTTCTCACCACCAACAGCCTGCGGCCTTATTTGCTCGCCGGAGATTTCAACGAAGACCTTGCCCGCCCGCCGGCAAGCCAACCGCTCACCGTCCAAAGGCTGACCAGTGTTCCCACAGGGCTGCACCTGACCACCCCCATCAATCCGCTCACGGGTGAGGACCTGACCTTTTCCATTCGCGCCGCGAACCTTACCCGGCGCTACGACTACATCCTGCCCTGCGGACTCCTTTTCTCGAACGTGGCCGATGCTCAGGTCTTCCGCAGTGATAAGTTGACCGAGCCTGCACCGCTACTGCTAACGGATGACAGCGCCACTGCCTCGGACCATCTTCCGGTGATGATGGTCTTCAACCATCCCTACAACAAGCCGTTCCGTTTGCTTTCTGCCACGCTGATGGACGATGCCTTCACGCTCACTTGGGAGTCTGTTCCGGGCCAACCATATCAGGTGGAGGTATCATCAAATCTGAGCGCCTGGATTGTGGTGGCATCGAATCTCCTTGCCACTGGAGCGCAGTATTCCTTCTCCACCAACCTCGCCGACCAGCCGCATTTCTTCCGCGTTTATCGTGTGCCGTAAACTCCGGGATTCCGCGCGAATCGTGGCACGGAACGATGCCCAACTTTGCTGAAGGACGGAAGGTAGATACACCACAGCACCGGGCATTTCCGCCACACGGATACTCCCAAGAGTGGCCCAATCCCGCGCGCGATCAGACATGTCTCCGGACCTCATGGAGGTGATGTTCAGCCGGGACGATGTAGGACAGAACCGGACACGAGATTCAGACTTTGCCCTATATTGTGGCGACTTGCAGCGTGGTAGCGTTGCTGGCGGGTGAAAGAACTGATTTCGCTGGATTCGTGAGCGTATTAACACAACCGAGCTTGCTGGGATCGCTGATCGGAAAGGTCCGCGAATCCACGTTTCATCGCGTTGCCAAGCCCCAAATGATCAACCCGCCTGAGTTGGTTGAGCCGGAGCGGTTCCCGTACGGTCCTTTCCGATTCAAGTTTGCGCTCCCCAAAGGGGTGTCGTGGGAAATTCAGACCTCCACCAATCTGAAGGATTGGCGATTGCTTGCAGCCGACGTGGCTTGCTCGCCCATCACCGAATATGTGGATTCCGAAGCCTCCAAATTCAGCTATCGCCTTTATCGGGTGGTCGCCGGAGGGGTGCCGTCCGTCAACGTCCTCGGCTACGCTTCAACCATTGTGACGCCCGGTTATTCCATGATCGCCAATCCCTTTGCCACCGGCGTGCAGACCGTCGGTGAATTGTTAAAAGGCTGGCCCAACGGCACCTCCCTTAGCCGGTTTGACACCCGGCTCTTTCGCATGACCGAGAACCTGGTCCAACGCGATCAGTGGACAAACCCCTCCGAACGGCTCAAGCCCGGTGAAGGAGCGATCTTTTTCAATCCGACTTCCGACTATAAATCGCTGAGTTTCTGCGGCGTCGTGGAACAAGGAACGTTGTCCACCCCGATTCCCGCCGGCTTCTCCATCCGCAGTCCGCTGATTCCCCAGCCAGGTTTGCTGCGCGAAGACCTTGAATTCCCGGTTGCGGACGGCGATGTGATTCACCTGTTCGACCGCGACCAACAGCAGTACGTGCTCTATTCCTTCGATCAGGGCAAATGGCAGGGCGGTGCGCCGGCGATTAACGTCTGCGAATCCTTCTGGGTTGCCAAGGCGGCGGCGGCAAACTGGAAACGCTACGTTGCTGTGAGCGCCTGAAATTCTCCCCTGCAAGCGCGCCTGCGGAAACTCGTTTCCCGGCGGAAGTTTCGCCCCGTCCCAACCCCTGTCCGAAAGAACCGGTCGAATTCAGGTCGGAACACAGTCCACTTGTCCAACCTGGCGCACCATGAAGGGGCCGTTCCATTCTCTCCAAATGAACGGGACCAATCTCAAGGGATCCAAGTCAGATTCGGATTGTTGGTGCGCCCGCGATTGCCAGACGAATCCCAGTAATCGTCCTTTTTGAAGCGCGCGGAATGGCCGTCCAGAAAGGTGAATTGCGCGCCCCCGCTGTGCAGGTTGGTATGCACGAAATTGGGCGTGCCCACGGCGGGCAGGTTCTTGCTGTCGTACAGCCAGACGATTGCGGAGTGCCGGTTCAAGGAGGCGATTTTTACCGGACGATTGTCGGCCCCCGTGCCATTGACATACTGGTTCAAGCAATAATAATGGAACAAGTTGTTGCCATTGCTGCGGCGCGGATTGGTGGGAACCATGACATTCGGCGGGCTTGTAACGGCGTGGTACCGTGTGCAGTATCCCTCTGGCGGGTAGGTCATGAATGTTCATCAATGTTTTATTAGGATAACTGGGATGGTTTCATTCGCGTGTCTGGCCACCATTATCATGGTCAGCGTTGCCGGAACGGACACGCTATACAGATTGTATGTAATCCTTCTTTTGGCAGGCTTGGGCCTCTTGTTCGCAATTGAAGGTGTTAGAAGCGGCGGTGGCCTAAACAGGGTCTGTAGTGCTTTCTCGGGCTTGGGTATAGCATTGGTTTTGTACATGAGCTTCTTGCATCCCTTGGCCCGCTTCTGAGTACAGATCAATCCCTACTGCTTTGATTCCTGCAAATGTACATGTCCCGAGTTAGCGCATCTTCCCAGTGTTATAAACTGTCTTGGTCCACATTGGAAAGCTGCTGTCCTCGTACAGCTTTGGTAACGAGATGTTGCAGGTGTCAATCTGCCAGCCATACGTGTTGGTAGGTACTGAGGCGCTTGAATTCCATGCCCAATCCACCCGGCCAATGGTGATCCATATGTTTCTCTCATCCCCATCCGGCTTGAAACGTAGGTAGTCCCGGAATTCATCATGAATTGTGCAGACCGACCCTCTGCATTCGTATGCCGGGCTGTCATTGACCGTCTGCATTCCATCGACGAACTGTTGCGAGCCGGGTGGGGATGGGCCGATTATGGCATCGGTATCTATCCACTCATCATTATCCAAATCGTACCGTCCCTCGGTTGTAACGTTATAGAAAATGCCAAGATCAGGTCCTGTGGTCCTATCCATATTGATCAGCTGAGTTACGTTGAACACACCGCGAACTCTGCTTTTCGCCGTTACGGCAAACAGCATTGCTCCGGCTGCATCATCCCCAAGACTTAACAACAGGCGTGGCACCCCAAACCAACTTGCGATTATGTTCGTACAATAGAATGGTTCGTAAATCGTAATCGAGTTTGTTTTCGGTCTATGCATGGAGAAGAGGCCTTTCGCGGTCACAACGGCTTCCTGTCCATTCTCGAACGTCAGGCGCTCGCCTACGTGCGCATGATACTTTGCTGGTGGATCAAATGCACCTGACACCCACCAAGCGCGCGTCGCTTCCAAAGCGAGCCAGGCGGGGTTGTTTGAAAAGTTCACCGATCCGTAGAAAGCCGGTGCTTCCGGTACGCTCCAATCAGCTAATTGCCAAGAATCATTCACGTATATTCCGTCAAATTCCCATTGCGCTGTCTTGTTGACAATCTCCAACACGGATGGAGTAAAGACGGGAACGAATTCTAAGTACTGTCCGACACAGTAGTTCGCCAAAGGGCGAACACGCTCAGGAGCAAGCAGGTAACCATTGGCTTGAATTCTCAACTTGTGCTTCGTCACAAAAGCATTGAGCGCGTAATGTCTGCCCGGGGCATTGGCCCCGAGGTCCAACTCGGTGTTGTCTGGTAGGACAATGTGCAGCTTTCCGTCGGCTCCAAGCCACCTTCCGAGTATCCGAATTGTATCCGGAGCGATACTTGCCATCTGTGTCCCCACCCACTCATCAGGGGCATTGCCCCACTCAATTGCGACCGGACGACCGTACCGAGTCGCGTTCGCGTTGATGGTGAACAGATTCTTCACGGGAACTCCCGATTTCCCACCAGTTCTGATCTTCATGAACGTTTTGGACCGCCGGGAATAAACGTGCTCATTCAAGCCCCAATCATAAATGACATTGGCGTAGTAGTGCGAAATGCCGATGAATGGATCCCATTGCTGCGGAGATGTTGACGGCACCGAGTTTCCTAAATGCATGTGCTCACCCCAACCAGAGTTTGTTCCGGATTCATCCCAAGCCGGATATCCAATCAACCCTCTGCTGAATATGGTAGTGCCCACTGGATTCCCATCTGACCACTCATAGCTCTCGCTCCACCAAGAGTACCCTGCGCCGCCATCTGTTCCGTTTGCGGTCAAGTTGCCGTGATATAGAATATGGCCGTTATCATCCACCTGTGCCGTGTAGTCTTTCGTGAATGTTCTCTGTGCTCCGGTTGATGGAAACTGCTCACCCCATCCGTCCGTATGCATGTAAACGTAAATCATCGCGGGCTTTTCTCTCGTTTGTGATTGGATAACGGGGAACTGGCCGCCCGGAGGGATTGCAGTGGCGTCAAAAATAGCAGTGCCATTCCCGAAAACCGGAACTTGGTTAGCAGTCCAGCTTCCGTCTGCAATCACCGTGGCTTGGACGCCATTTACCCAGACGGTGTAGTTGGCGTCACTGATCGTGCCGCTAATCGTGATTCTTGACTGATTTACTTCATCGTCACTTACTGGATCGATTGTGATGGCCACGTCACTTCTTGCCACAAGGATGTTTGTGATCGTGGAATTCCCAGCCGCGTCGGTCGCAGTTAGCGTCAAACTGTTGGTTCCCTCGCCAAGTGGCACTTCCTCAATCCAGAAGTCACCGCTTCGCTCAACGACCCCCGCGACGATATTTGTTGTTCCATTGGTCTGCACAATTAGTGCGGTCAATAACGCCGTTTCATCATCGACAACACCGCGGACTGTGAAGTTTGTGCCACTAACGTGAGATCCGTGTTGGGGCCATGCCAGTGTAATTGCTGGCGAATTCGTGTCACCTGAAACATCCATCGTGTAAGACAGGTTCGTTGTCGTGGTGTTTCCGGCTAGGTCCGTCACACGAAGGATGATCATATTAGTTCCGTTGGCGAGCTCTATGTCGAAACACTGGAACCAATTCGTCGTGAGGAGATATCCGTTAGTGTGAGAAGCTTGGCCGGTTACGAAGCCAGATTCGTTGGTGACACTGACGGACGCATTCGACAGATCATATGTCAACCCCGATAACGGCTCCATGCTGTATCCTTGGAGCTGGATGATCGGACGTGAAGTTGTAGTGGCAACAGGATTTGTAATAATTATGGAGGGAGGCGTTGTATCCAATGTCAAGGAAACCGCCGACCAGTATGTGATCCCATCCGAACCTTGAAAGCCAAACCAAACGTCGCTAACACCTTCGTTTGTGCTTATGGTCACGAGTGGAAACCCGCTGAATGGCATCCAGTTAGCATTTTCAAAGTTCGTATTGTTTATCAAGATGGCCATACTGGCGGCGGGCCCGCCGTCGACAAACGCTGTAATCACATTCGTTGAGACGAATTCATTCGTAAAATAAACCGAAATGTTGCCCGCGTTTGTTACGGGTTGATCTGACCTGCTTGCCCTGAAAAAGCCTTCAGGCGCTTGAGGAACTGCCAAAGTAAAATTCGTTTGGCCGGATGTGCCCTGTAGAACATTGCTCCAAGCATCCGCATTGATGTTGGTCGCGAAATAAATGTCATAAGTTCCCCCGGGATCAGCTTCGAGGAGACTCAGATGGACATTTGTTCCGTCTGGAATTGGAACGGTGACTTTTAAACCGGGTGCGCTATACAACGGAGGCGGAGGATAGTATGGAGGAGGAGGATTTGTGCTGCCCCCGCCTCCGCCACCCGGTGGAACGGGGGGGCCAGATTGGGCGCTGAGTGATTTTACAAAAAGCAGCGAACAAACACCGATTATCCCCGATGAGAGAAGCATTAATACCCACTTTTTCATAATTCCTTTCACCCCGTTTAATGCAGTAAAACGTCCAACATTTATGCAAACCCACTGTTAATTCAGAAACGCAACTCGTTCCGAATACCGAACGATTAAACTGGTTCCATCTCTACTGTCAAGCTCCGAATGGGATTATGAAGAATCCGCGGAACTTGGTCGGTCCGGTGATCCGCAAACTCCGGTACCAGAGCGGGCTGACACAGCCGCAGATGGCCGCGCGTTGTGCTTTGGTTGGTTGGAATGTTAGCCGCGAAACCATCGCAAAAATCGAGTCCCAATTGCGGTGGGTTTCGGACTTTGAGTTGATCTGTCTCGCCAAAGCTCTCCGGGTGGATGTTCTGTCGTTGTTTCCTCCGCGCGCCAGCATCCCAAGCTTGCTTTCAGATTTCTTCAACCGACTCTCCACTGGAAACCGGTTGTGAATCACGGTTCGACTGCGCAATCCCAACAGAAATCTCTGCAAAAGCCCCCGATTTGGAGAACCCGTCGCAAAAAGCCCGCGTTTTTCGAGGAAATACCCGGCTCCGCGTCTTGGAATTTTTGTTTCGCCGACTCTTGCAGATATTTCCAACAGCGTTGAAACCAACTCAGTAACAAATCCCACACCAGACAATGGCCGGATTGTTTGTCCGCCCCCGGTTCGTGGCGGAATCCCAATACTCATTCTTCTTATACCTTTGGGCGTGACCGTCGAGAAAGTTGAACTGGGCGCCTCCACTATGCAGATTCGTATGCACAAAGTTGGCAGGGCCAACGCCCGGGATATTTTTGGAATCAAACAGCCACACAACCAACGCAGGGTTTCGGATTTCTGAGAGTTTGATTTTTGCCCGATCATTCGCGCCCGTCCCATCGTGTTCCTCGTTTAAGCAATAGTGAAACAGGTTGACACCGCTACTCCGGCGCGGATTGCTCGGACAGATCCAGACGGAACGCCCCGGATCAATCGTGGCGTTAGTGCGCCACGGTTGGACGAAGTAGTTCGGCATACCTAGCACTTCGGGGAGGAGGTAATACCAGCCGCTTTGAAATTGATTCAGCGTTGAAGGGCTGCCGAAACCCTCGGAAGGTAGAAAATCGTTGTTGTCCGTGACGTAAAGTTGCGTGGCCAGTCCCCATTGTTTGAGGTTGTTGAGGCAGGATGTGCCTTTGGCCTTTTCCTTGGCCCGGGCGAGGGCGGGCAGCAACATCGCCGCCAGGATGCCGATGATGGCAATCACCACCAGCAGTTCAATCAACGTAAATGCGCGCTTGTGTGTCACGATCCGGTTGGTCCGGTTTGGTTGCCAGAATCAATAGCACGCAACGCCGCGGATTCCAGCAGTAATTTCAGACGCGTGACTGCTCGCTCCACACGCAAGTTCTTTGCTTGCTCTTAACCCGCCTTCTTCCAGCCCGTCATCCCCGGGATTGGGATGAAGATCAAGAGTTGCGGACGCAACGAGTCGCGCAACATTGCCACCCGGCGAGCCGGCTTCTAAACTGCCGGGGCAATGGTAAGACTGGTTTTATTCGATATTGACGGCACGCTGCTGCACACCGGCGGCGCGGGCGTGAAGGCTTTCCGCAAGGTGTTCGCCACGGAATTCAACGCCACGGACGGGTTCGAGCAGCTCCAGTTCGCGGGCCGGACGGATTACAGTCTCGTGCGCGAGTTCTTTACCTGCCACGGCATTGCGGCGTCGCCGGAGAATTTTCAGCGGTTCTTCGAGCGTTACGTATTCTGGCTGGACCACATCCTCAAGGAAAGCGAATCGCGGACCTGTCACGGGGTCCTGGACTTTATCAAGGAACTGCGTGCGCTGCTGCAACCGCCAGTGCTGGGCCTGCTCACCGGCAACATCCGGTTGGGCGCGGAAATCAAGCTGCGCCATTTCAATCTTTGGGATGTGTTCGAGACCGGGGCGTTTGCGGACGACCACGAGGAGCGCGACCAGATCGCCGCCATCGCGCACGAACGCGGCAACCGTTTGCTGAACGACAAACTGCGCGGCGACCAGGTGCTGGTGATTGGCGACACGCCATTGGACATCCGCTGCGCGCGGGCCATAGGTGCAAAGGTACTGGCTGTCGCCACGGGTGGCCATGCGTTGGGGGAACTTCAGTCACACAAACCCGATTGGGCCGTGGCAGATTTGCGGAAGATCAAGGCGGTGGAGGTGTGCGGGTGCAGCCTATGCTGAAAACTGAAAAGAGATCATAGCTGGTTACGACGACTGGTTTCCGCCAATGGTCCGCCAAATCGACCGAAATCAGAGGACACCCAATCCACCATAGGCCGCGCCATTGCATTCCTCCTATTACAGACTCACTCGCCCAAATGACAATGAGGTCCGGGTTTATACCAATGTGGAGCGCGAGAAGGCTCTCCCCAAAAGCCCCAATCGCAAAGCATCTGAATCCACAACTCTTTCTCGTAGCGTTTGTAACCCCGAGAATCGAGATAAGAGACACCGTAGCCGTCACCAACAGGTGGATACAGATCCGCCGATGGTTCGGCGGAAATCAGTGTGCCAATGCGTCCGCCAAACCGATGCACAAGCCCAAGCGCTTCGAAGGCTTGGCCGCTCAAAGCAAGAGCGATGAATGGAGACGTGAACTGAAATCCCAAATCCTCAGCGGCTTCACGCCACGCCGTTACCACGTTGGCTTCGGCCTCGGTCATCAAAGTAGTGACACAGATTTCAGTGCCGATGTGGCCTGCCCGTGCCGCACATGCCGCAGGACGACGGCGTTCCGGTGCAGGTGGGCACTTCACCCGCGGCGCCGGCACTGGCTGAGGCGAAGACGGAAAGCTTCTTCTCCAGCTTCGTCGAACCGCAATTCGGACATTTGGTTCCCTTCCAATCGCTGGAGCGGACCAGGATTTCGCTGTCCTTCTCGCACTTCTCGCAATGAAATTCGTAAATCGGCATGGCGGCAGAGTAGCTTGGGCGGTTGCCAAACTCAAGGCGATTGGCTGGACGCAGCTGGCGGTTTGATGCCGCGCAAATGCTCGTCGAACCAATCGGCGAAGATCGGCAGGTCTTTTTCGATGCCCGCCCAACCATGCGCCTTGCCTTCGCGCACCACCAGTTTCGCCTCCACGCCCAATTCCTCGCAGCGTTTCACGAATTGTTCGGCCTGATAAAACGGCACCAACTTGTCCGCGTCGCCGTGGATGATGAGAATCGGCGGCGTGTTCGACTGGATGAAATAAATCGGGGAGATTTCGCGACCCAATTCCTGGCGGCCCTCGGCGGTGTCCGAGCGCGGACCGAATCCCGACTTGAAACCTTGCAGCGTGCCCACGCCGACCGCGTCATCGTCCGGCTTGTTATAGTTCAGAAAATCGGTGGGCGGAAAGAAGCAGGCGACCGCATGAATCTCGCTGCTCTCACGGTCAATCGGGTCTTTGGCGTCGGCTTTTCCCTTGCCGCCCTTCACCGCCATCATCAGCGAAAGATGGCCGCCCGCGCTTGCGCCGGTGATGCCCAGCCGGTTCGGATCCACGCCATACCTGGCGGCGTTGTGCCGGATGAAGCGGATCGCGCGGTGAATGTCCTCAAGAATTTCCGGGACGACGAATTTTGGCTGCGACCCATGCACGACGGTGAACACGGTGTAGCCGCGATCCAGAAACGGCCGGCACCATTGCGGATTGATGGCTTCATGCGAGGAAAACCAGCCTCCGCTCACCACAAACACGATGCCTGCGCCGTTGGGTTTGGCGGGTTGAAAGACGTCGAGCGTCAACGCCGTGCCGAATTTGCGGCCATATATTACGTCTTCACTACGAGTGAAAGCCGGGGCGGACGCCGGTTGGGCCGTGGCAGTGGTTGCTACCGCGAGCCAAACCAGCCAAAGGATGCGTTTCATAAGCAATATTCTTTGCGTCGTGTTTTGGTTGTCCTCAAAAAGCTCTCGCCGGTGACGGGGGGAATAGGCAAATTGCAGTGACGTGTAAAACGAAATGTCGCGAACGAGTCAAAACAACTTTGGCGTTAGCTGCCGGGTGGTGGTGGGCGTGATGCTGTTTGCATGGCTGACCCTGGCGGCGCAGGCGGATCAGTCCTACGTCGTGAAGCGCAACGATACGCTCTACGGCATTGCCCGACGTCACAACGTCACCGTCGCGCACCTGGCGGATCGCAACGGCCTGACCAAGGACGCGCGCATTTACGTCGGTCAGCGTCTCATAATTCCCACCAAGTCGGCGGCGGTCGGGAAGCGTCCGACGCTGAGTTCCCCGGTGCAGAACGCGATTGACCGCGCTCCCGTCACCCCGGGCCGCTGGAAATACATCGTGGTGCATCACAGCGGCGTGGATACCGGCACGCTCAAATCCCTGGATCGTTATCATCGGGAGGAGCGACGCATGGAGAACGGGCTGGCTTACCATTTTGTCATCGGCAATGGCAGCGGCATGGGCGACGGGGAAATTGGCGTGGGTTCCCGTTGGACCCGGCAGTTGGACGGTGGTCATCTGGCCAGCCTCGCGCAGAACAAGGTCAGCCTTGGTATCTGCTTGATCGGCAATTTTGACCAGAAGGAACCCACGGCCAAACAAATGCAAAGTCTCACTGCCCTGACAGAAGCGTTGATGAAACGCAGCAAGCTGACTCCCAATGCGGTGAAGACCCATCAGCAGATCAACGTGCTCAAGACGCGCTGTCCCGGAAAGAACTTCCCCACCCGTTCGTTCCTGAGTGGCCTGCAAAAGCCGAATTGATGTCCCATTGCAACGCTATCCCGCCATCGCGCAATTCTGAGAAGATTTTTAACGCAGAGGACGCGGAGGTTGGCGCAGAGGAACGCAGAGGTGAAAGGCTTGGCGACCTTTGCGAGAACCTTTGCGGCCTCTGCGTTAACTCGGGCGGCGTGGGTTTGGCTGCGGCTTTGCCGCGCTGCGGCGCCGTGAGCCGTCCCGGGCACACGGTCGCCAACCGCTGCCGCCAAGCTTTGGGAACGTTCAATTCGCGTTCGCCTCGTCCAGCATGGCGGCGATGGATTCGAGCGCGTTACCTTCCAGGCGATTGTTCACATAGACGTAAGCTTTGCCGGGAGCCGGCCCGGCGAGCGCTGTCTTGATCATCCTGGCTGCCGCGCGTCGGCCTTCCGGATAAACGTCCTGCACACGGTCGTAGGGGCTGAATTGTTTGACCGCGTCCCCGTACTTGCGACCGGGCTTCAACAAGAACCTTGCCGCCATGAAATCCGCGGTGCTCCGGCTGCCCGGCAGGGCGAGTTGTTCGTCCACGGGCGGCATGTCCTGCCAACTGTTGAACACATGCGCCGCGCGATGTCGCGTCAGAACGGTGAAGTATTCCGGTTGAAGGAAATTCCGATTGCGAAGTTCCACGCCGTAGCGCCAGCCGCGCGGCAGCTTCGCCAGAAATTCATCCAGCGCCGCGATAAACTCCCGACCGCGCGCGAAATCACCAGTATGAAATTGCGAGAACTCAAACATCAACACTCCGATGTTTGCGCGGAACGGCTCACACGCAACGAGAAATGCGGACCCGAACAGGTCCGCGTTCAAGAAATGCTCATTGGGTTTGCCCGCGCGCTGGCCAAAGCGCGGCAGGTTCGGGAATCTCTTCAGCGTGATCGCGTCCGTGACTTTGAGGGTGAACTGAAAATCGTCCGGCACTTGCGAAACCATGGCCTCCAGCCAGCGCACGGTGGGGAACTGGTAGTACGCGGCATCCACGGACACCGTTTTGAAGACCTGGCTGTATTCCGCGAGGCAATGGCGCTCGAAGCGCGCGTTCGAGAATTTGCCCCGCCAGATGTAGCGATCCCGCTCGTAGAGCTGACCGAACCAGCCCGGATATTTCCAGGACGACGTGCCGAGAAACACGCCTCGTTCGGCCAGCGCCGCGAGATTGAATTTCAGTTGGTCACGATCGAAGGGCATGGGGTTTGTTCACGAGTCCAACCGGCCATAGCGCCGAATCTCCGGCCAGATCAACGCCACGGCGATTACGACCAGGATGGTGCCCACGCCGCCGGACACCACCGAGATCAGGGCGCCGGTGGCGATGGAGTTACCCGTTGCCGTGCCAAACAAATGGGCGACACCGCCGGCTCGGAATCCCCCCAACTCGTTTGACGTGCCGATAAAGAGGCTGTTGACGGCGGACACGCGCCCGCGCTTCTCGTCCGGCGTGAGCAATTGCACCAGCGTGTGCCGCACAATCACGCTCACGTTGTCCACCGCGCCACAGACAAACAGCGCCGCGAACGAGAGCCAGAACCAGCGCGACACGCCAAATCCAATAATGGCCACGCCAAACACTGCCACCGCCCATATCAATGCCCGTCCCGCCTTCTCCATCGGCGGACGATGCGCAAGGATCAGCCCGCACAGAATCGCGCCCGTCGGCATGGCTGACTGCAAGAGTCCCAATCCTCCGGGCCCGACGCGCAGAATCTCCTTGGCGTACACCGGCAGCAGCACCGTGGCTCCGCCCAACAGCACGGCGAACATGTCCAGCGTGATCGTCCCCAAAATGATGCGGTGATGCAGCACAAACTTGAAGCCCGCGAACAGGCCGGGCAGGGTCATTTTTTCCTGAATGGCGGGCCGATGCCGCTGGCGGATGCCGCACACGAGCGCCAGACACATCAGCGCCGCGGCGGTGTTCAGCGCATACACCGTGGCAGCGCTGTGCGTCAAGGCGATGAGCGCCCCACCCGCCATCGGTCCCACCACGGAGGAAAGTTGAAAGGTGCTGGTGTTCCACGTTACCGCGCGCGAGAACAATGCCCGCGGCACGAGATGCGGCAGAAACGCCGCGCTGGCTGGCCACAAGAATGTGCGCCCGATCCCCGAAACCAGCAAACACACGTAAATCCAGATCACCGGGGCATGGAGGGCGGAAACCAACGTCAGCCCCAGACTGGCCAGCGCGATTATCGAGATCATGGCCAGGATGACCCGTTTGCGTTCGAAATTATCCGCCACGTGTCCGGCAGGCAGCATGCCGAGGATCATGGGGATCATTTGCGTCAGCCCCACGAATCCCAGGTGCAACGGGGAGTGCGTGCGCTCATACAATTCCCAGAGCACGGCCACCGTCAGCATCTGCTGGCCGAAAGCCGCGATGAGCCGGCCCGTCAGGTAAAGCGCGAAGTCCCGGTTGCGCAGCACCGCATACGGGTCCGGCGGCGTGCCGGGAGCCGAAGCCACCGCGGCGCTGGTCGAGGATTCAACGTCACTCATGTCTCGCGGTTTCCACCATAGGAGGAACCTGCCCGAACGTCGAGGATCGGTGGGGCGACCCAGCAAACAGAGTTTTGTCACCGCCGGAAGAGGACTCTCCCAATCCAAGTTCGCGCAGTGGCTCCCTGAACCGTAGCCGCCGACGTAAGGAGGCGGAATCACCTGATGCAAATCGTTCTCCGCCGCCTCACGTCGGCGGCTGTCAAAGGGGAGGTTCCACGATTCAGAAACCACGCATCGAAGCCCTGAACCGAAGGGCCGTAACGCCGGTTTTCCAACCGGCGCTCGCCGACTGGAAAGTCGGCGTTACCGTCAGGCGGTTCATGGAAGAATTTTCCAAGCGAAGATTCGCGCCTTCAGATCACATCGCGTTGCGCGTCAACTCTGGTTTGCCAGCGGGGTTCCCGGGAGGTAGATCGTGAAGACGGTGCCCTCACCTGTGCGGGTTTGCACGTGAAGCACGCCACCGGCCTCTTTGACCAACCGTTGCACGATGTTCAATCCCAAGCCGGTGCCGCTTTGGGTGTCCTTGGTGGTGAAGTAAGGCTGGAAGACGCGCGGCAGGATTTCGGCGGGAATGCCGGGGCCGTTGTCGCGCACGGAAAGCCGGATCAGCGGCGGTGCGTTTTGAAAATTCTCGACGTTGAGCAGGCGAGTTTCCGGTCCATCCTTGAACTCCGCCAGATTCAACTCCTGGCGCAGCAGTTCGCCCTCAATCTCCACCCGGTGAGGCTGCGCGCAACATTGCAGGGCATTGACCGCCAGGTTGCGCAAAACCTGGATGGCATCAGTGCCGTTGATCCGCACGCCGCAATCCTCGGCCAGTGGTCGAACGTGAAACTCATTGTCCCGCAGCGCGGGGTGGACCCGCAAAAGGTGGTTCAGGTCCGCCAGCAACTGGTTGACGCCCACGCGAGGGGCGTCCTCGGGTCGTCGCCGCAGGAAACTGAGGTAACGGCGTGAGATTTCAATGCAGTTCGTGACCTGGCGCGTGAGCACTTTGAGGCGGTCTTTGACGAAATCCACCTCGTTCTCCCCCAACTGCGTCTTGTCACCGATGCGCTGGTTCATCAATTGGAGGAAGCCCGAAATCACCGTCAGCGGGCCGTTGATGTCGTGGATGATGCTGGCGTAAATGTCACCGCGCGTCTGGGCCATCTGCTGCTCAATCTTCTGGTGCTGGAGTTCCGCGACCAGTTGTTCGAGTTTCTCGGCGTTGTTGTGGATTTCGCTGTCGAGCGTGCGCCGTTGCATGGCATTGGCCACGGCGGCGCGCATGGTCACGAGGTCAAAGGGTTTGTTGATGTAATCGCTGGCGCGCAACTGCAACGCCCGGCGCATCGTGTCGGTCGTTTCAAACGCCGTCATCATAACCACCTCGATGGACGGATCCACGAATTTGAGGCGTTCGAGCACTTCAATGCCGGACATGCCCGACATGCGGATGTCCAGCAAGGCGACGTCAATGCGGTGTTTCTGGGCGAGTTCGATGGCCGTGGCGCCGTCCCCCGCCAGCAGCAGATCGTATTCATCCTTGAAAACGACCTTGAGGGACATTCGCGGACCTTCCTCGTCGTCCACGATGAGCAGCGTGCCTTTGCGTTTGGCCGGCCGCGATTGTTCCGGGACAACCGCTCCGATTTCCGTGATAGTAGTAGCAGACATTGCGGTACTTGCTTGGACCGACTGAACGGTCACGGTTCGATACTTCCAACTTACGATTCAATTCGGAACTGTAGTGGACATCAGGACGTTCACAAGCCCCTAAACGCAGGGATGACTCAACTAGTACTGCGACAAAGAAGTTTCGATACCTCCTGCGGGGCGCGGGTAGGGCGCGTCACTCCGTGCGCGCCTTTGGGAAAGCGATTTGCCGGCTGCGGCGCGCACAGAGTGACGCGCCCTACCTTGGGTCGGAATTTGTTGGTCACGGTACTAGCATCCTCCAATCTGACTCCGCACCCTTCACCCATTCGCGGCGCCAGCCGCCTCCATGGGCAGACATATCCGGACCAGCCCCATGTGTCCAGTTCGGGCCGGAACGATCTCCAGCTTCCCATGGTGCGTCTCAATGATCTTGCGGCTCACCGCCAGCCCCAACCCCAAACCGACGTTGCGCGTGGTGTAAAACGGCGAGGAGGCCTTCTGCAACGCTTCTGCGCTAAAACCGGCGCCGTTGTCCTGCACCTCGATGCGCAGGCCCGCCGGTTCGTCGCTCGCGGTGTCGGCCTGCAGGCGGACGCCGACTTTCGGGTCGGTGGGATTCGCCTGGAGCGCATTGATCATGACCTCCGTGAGGGCGTGCTTCAAGGCCGCGCGGTCCCCGGTGACGAACAGAGGTTTGCCGCCATTTTCGTATTTGAGTTGCGCGGATTTTACGGGCTGATGTTTGCGCGCCTCCTGATAGGCTTCTTCGATCAACGGTGAAAGCGGGAAGGCCTCCTGCGCCGCCAGCGCGTCACGCGCCAGGAAACGCATCTGATTGATCAGGCGGGTCACGCGCTTGACGCCGTCCGCCAACGCGGCATCCAGCGAGGCGCGGAATTCGGGATCGCGGTATTTCTCACTGAGCAACTGTTGGTGCGTGGACAAGGGCACCATGGCGTTGCCCACCTCGTGCGCCAGACGGTCGGCCATGGTTTTGACCAGGCGCAGGTTGGCGGCTTCGAGTTCCAGTCGGTGGAGTTGATCGCTCTGGGTCAGGTCCTCCACCACCAGCAGTGCGGAGATGGGCAGGCTGGCATCCTGACGTTGGAACGGGACCACGGAAACGTTGTAAACGGTGCCGGGTGATTCCTCCGGCTCATACTTGAAGGTGGTTACCGCTGCGCCGGTGCGCAACACCTGATAAACTTTGCTGGCCAGCAGTTGCGGCAGATCGGTGAATTCCATTTCGCCCCCGGTGCGCGCCCGCGGACTAAAATATTTGCGCGCCATTTTGTTGGCGTGGAGGACTCTGAGATCGCGACTGACGACCACGCACGCGCTGCTGAGTTCGCGCAGCACGCCCGCCATCATTTCGTGATTGCCCGCCAACTGGTCGTGCAGCCAGATGTTGCGGACGGCCAGACCCACCTGTTCGAGCAGGTGGAAGATCAGTTCCAGTTCCGCGTTCACCAGCGGTTCGCCCGTGACCCGCCCGTCGAACACCGCCACGCCCAGCAGCGTTTCGCGGTCCAGTATCGGCACGGCCACTTGCGCGCCCAGCAACTCGAATTCCTTTTGCGCTTCGATGTCGCCGCGCGCCTCCTCACCCATGCGGCGCACGATGCGACCCAGACGCATAAGCTGTCCGCCAATGCCCGCCTCGAACGACAGCTCGAAGTGCTCCAACAAGCCGCCGGACAGGCCGATGGCGCAGGCCGCGCGCAGGCGGCGGGTTTCTTCCGGGGGGAGGTCAATGCCGCTGTAGGGCTGGCGCAAAAAGATCGCCGCGCGGTTGATGCTCAGGATTTCCCGGAGCAGTAGCAGGAATTGCTTGAGCAGGCCCTCCGCGTTCAGGGAGTGGGTGAGAATGGAGGAAAAATCCCGGAGCACAGCCAGCGTCTGGGATGCGTTGGTGAAACCGCTCGGGCCACCGGCCATCGAGCGGGTGGGTTCAGTCGCAGGCGGGGGCGGTACCGAAGCGGGACGGGCAGGACTGTCTGCCAACACACGGTCCAACACGGCGTTCAACGTGCGGAGGCGCACGGGTTTGGTCAGCACATGCGCGACCCCGTGCAGGTACGCTTCCTCCTCCCATTCCGACTGCCTGGCCGTGGTGTAAACGAGGATTGGGCATTTGGGAGCACGACGATGGAGCTTTTCCAGCATCCAGACGCCCTGAACGCCGGTCAATTCGACGTCCACTATGCAGGCGCCGGCCAGGCCATGGGCCAGCAGGGGTTCGGCCTCCTCCAACCCGACTCGATGAATGACCCGGTATTGTTCGGGGTTCAACCCGGTGCTGAGGGTCTCTGCGAGTTCCGGGTGTGGTGCCAAGACCAGCAGTGTTTTCATCGGGCCTTGCCTGGGTTGAACTCCGCGGAGAAAGCTCCATCACTGGTCGGAAACTGGGCCGGGGACTCGACTCGCTGCATGACGCCGCCTCCCCCGTGGGCAGGGTTTTGAATTCTGCCTGACACACACATCCTTTTCCCAAGTCGAGTCACTGGCATAGATAAGCCATAGCTCCTCGTCCCGGTCAATTCATTCTTGATCGTGCCAGCCAGATTTTCATCACATCCCGCCGCGAGGAGTCGCGACCAGCGGTTGACTCGAAATCCGAAGGCAGAATTCCCGGGGACCAGAAGCGTGCGCAAGTGATCAAGCTGATCATGGCGGCAAGAGCAGGAGAGTCTCCCGGCCTGGTGAAGTGGTCTCAACCGCCAAGCTCAAGGGGAGAGCGAGCAACTCATGAAAGGTGGCGCGTCTGGCGGGACTCGAACCCACGACCCTCTGCTTAGAAGGCAGATGCTCTATCCAACTGAGCTACAGACGCACGCGATCAACCCGGAACACGCCCACGGCAATGGATTATGCCGCGATCAGCTTTTGCGGCAAGCCTCTTTGATGCGAGCTTCGATGCAAGCTCGGGAGCAAACAGTTCAAAGAACTCAGGCGGCGGGATTATTCATTCGTAATCCAAGAGAACGGGTTGTTACCACCGATTGGGTTCAGGCAACCTGCCGGGTTCGCGGGTTCCAAGCCCCTCGCGCCGCGTCAGAGAATCGCCCAGTTCCAGGCGGGCTTTTTCGACTTGAACCATCAACTGCCCAACAATCTCGGGGCGCGTCTCCACGACATTCCGGGTTTCACCAACGTCACTCAGCAAGTCATATAACTCGGGTGTCGCGATGGTCGCTGGTTCGTACTTGGTCGGGATGCCGTTCGTGCCGCCGGGCCAGCCCGCCAGCGTGCGGTATTGGTGGGGCAACACCAATTTCCAACGGCCGTCGCCGCTGACCACGGATTGAAGCTGGTTGACGTGGTAGTAGAACCAGTAAGCCTCGTGTGGATTTTTCGCGTCCTTTGCGCCGGTGATCAAGGGCCACACCGCCCGGCCATCAATGGGCCGGGGTGGCAGTTCCGCCCCCGCAAGTGCCGCAATGGTGGGCAGCAAATCAATCGTCATCAGCATGGCATCGCTTGTCGTCCCGGCCGGAATATTCCCGGGCCAACGCATAATGCAGGGCACGCGCGTGCCGCCTTCCCAGGAGGTGCCCTTGCCTTCCCGTAGCGGGCCGGCGGAACCGGCGTGGTTGCCGTAACTGAGCCACGGTCCGTTGTCGCTCGTGAAAATGACGAGCGTGTTGGCTTCGAGCTTGTGCCGCTTGAGTGCCTTCATTACTTCGCCGACGCTCCAATCAATCTCCATGATCACGTCGCCGTAAAGTCCTTGCTTGGATTTGCCCCGGAACTTGTCGCTCACGAACAGCGGCACGTGCGGCATCGAGTGCGCGAGGTAAAAGAAAAACGGCCGCTCCTTGTGGCGTTCGATGAACTGCACCGCACGCTCGGTGTAGCGGGTGGTCAGTTGTGTCTGATCCTCCGGCGTGACTTCCGCGTCAATGATCTGGTCGCCTTCGATCAATGGCAACGGCGGGAAGGTGCCGGGCTTGGCTTCGGGATGATACGGCCACATGTCGTTGGAGTAGGGCAGGCCAAAGTACTCATCGAAGCCATGGCGCAGCGGAAGGAATTGCGGGTGATGGCCCAGATGCCATTTGCCGGCCATGCCCGTGGCGTAGCCCTTTTGTTTGAGCAATTCGGCCAGCGTTACCTCATCCTCGTGAAGCCCATACCGCGCGGCCGGTCCCAGCGCACCGTGGATGCCGATGCGATTTGGATAACACCCGGTCAACAGCGCGGCGCGCGACGCCGAACACACCGGTTGCGCCACGTGGAAATTGGTAAACTTGCGCCCTTGTTGCGCCAGCCGGTCAAGGTTTGGCGTCTTGAAACCTTTGGCGCCGAACACGCCCACGTCGGCATAGCCCTGGTCGTCGGTGAAAATGATCACAATGTTCGGCGGGCGCGATGCGGTGCCGAAAGTCGCCAGCGGCAAGGCCAACAGCAGCAGGGCCAGGCATGAGGACAAGATCTTCATCGGTTCGGCAGGCTACCGCAACCGGCCGGGGGCGGCGAGCAGATGTTGCGAAAACTGAGCGGCGAACTTCACACTCCTTGGCTCAGGTGCTGACGTAACAGCCCCGTGGCAATGGGGGTTAGGCGCTTTGCCGCAGCTCTTGCGAATCGGCGACAAATGCTATTATTGCTTGGGTGGGGCCAACGGGGCGGGTTGAGGCAATCCCGAGGCCGGAGTGGGCGCAGTCACGGTCGCGGTCTGCCCGGTGTAGCCGTACTTGGTCAACAGGGGGACAAAGTTGGGATGCGTCTTGCCGTATTCCTGCAGTTTTCCAAGAAAATTTTCCATGATGGGTTTCTGCTGTTGCTGAAAACCCTGGAGCAGTTGCGTTACGGCTTGCTTGGTGACATCGCGGTCCTGCACGGCGTAGCGTTGCTGCTGGTAGAGATAGACGGTCACCGTACCGCTCAAGACCACCATGGCCAGGAGCAGCGTGGTCAGACGCCCCTGCAAGGTTGCGTAGAGTCGGCTGGTTTCCGGCGAATCAACGGAAGAGGAGGATTGCGGCTGGAGATCGTTCATACAATTATTTGGGGGCGAGCTTGAGGCCGACGGATTCAAGAATCGGCAGGATGGCCGCGTTGGTTTTGCTGTACTCCAGGCACTCGTTGGCAAAATTCTGAAACTTGGCCTGCTCAAACTGCACCTGGCGTCCCTGCAAGGCGAGCCGGCGAGTCTCCCGCGTGGAATTGATCGCACGCAGGCAAAACACCACGGAGAGCAGCAGGCTCACCGCCAGCACGCCCGTCAGCACGGAATGGATCATGTTGCTCTTCATAAACTGGTGCGGGCGACTTTAGCGACTTCATTGCCGAAGTCCACAGCGTTTTTCTCCGTGGCTGCTTGTCCGCCCGTGGGTTTGCCGCCCGTTGGGAAATACAGTGGCGGGTCTGCCAGCCGAGTGGGTTTCAGGGCGTCCTGAAATACCGGCGCGAAAGCCATTGATTTTTCCTGCCGCTGACGATTAGAGTTCGCCCGCATCAGATGGCGATCCGATGGCGAAAGAAGAACCAATTGAGTTGAGCGGTGCGGTGACGCAAGTGTTACCGGGGACAATGTTCCGGGTGGCGTTGCCCAACGGGCACGAAGTGCTGGCTCACATCTCCGGCAAGATGCGCAAGCATTTCATTCGTATCAGCGTCGGCGACCGCGTCAAAGTGGAGATGTCGCCCTACGATTTGGGCAAGGCGCGGATCACGTATCGCGAATCTTGACCGCATTGGACGCTATGGCTTTTTCTCCCCGGCGACCGGTTCGGGGGGCGGTTTGATGGGCCAGCGCCCGGACTCGACGCGCGCGGACGCCAGGTACTTTTCGATCTTCGCCACGACCTCGGGATGCTCCTCCGCGACATTCTCCTTTTCCGTGCGGTCGGCTTGCAGATGGTAGAGTTCCAACGGCTCACCCGCTTGTGGCCGCACCGCTTTCCAATCGCCCATACGAACAGCTTGCTGGAAGCCGCGTTCGTGAAACTCCCAATAAAGGAATTCATGATGATTGGTCTGCTCCCGGCCGGTCAGCAACGGCAACACTGAAATGCCATCCAGCGGCTCCGATGGTTTCGTGCGGGCGACTTCGGCGGCGGTGGGCAGGAAATCCCAGAGCGTCCAGACGAAATCACTCACCTGCCCCGGTTTGATGCGCGCCGGCCAGCGCACGATCATGGGCACGCGGATGCCGCCCTCGTAGAGGTCGCGTTTGATCCCGCGCAATCCGCCCGCACTGTTGAAGAATTTGGGGTCCACTCCGCCCTCCCTGTGCGGTCCGTTGTCGCTGGTGAAGAAGATGATGGTGTTGTCGTCAATCTTGAGTTCCTTGAGCTTTTCCACCAAGCGGCCAACATCCGTGTCCATGCGCGTGATCATGGCTGCCTTGTTTTTCTCCGGTGCCGGCCAGGATTGAGTAGAATAGGGTTCATCAGTGGGCACCTGCATGCCATTGCCGGTGGCGCGGCCATACTCGTTGTTGGCATGCGGTATCGTGTAGGCGAGAAACAGAAAGAACGGACGAAAGCGGTTGAACCGGTCGGGTTTGTTGATCTGGACAAAATTCAGCGCGGCCATGGTAAACAGATCGTGTGTGTATTCACCCCGGCGCCCGCCGACGTTTTTGATCAACGGAATCTGGCCGTCGAAATTGGTATTCACCAGCGGTGCATATCGCCACAGATGGTCGGTGTAGTAATCGTGGGCATGGGTATGGTTCAGGTAGCCGAGAAATTCATCGAAGCCCTGTAGGTTGGGGACGCCGCTCGAACCTTCATCCCCCAGCCCCCACTTGCCAATGAGGCCGGTGCGGTAACCCGCGGCCTTCAAGACTTGCGCCACGGTCACCTCCTCCGGTTGCAGCGCCAGTCCCTTGCCGTTGCCGCGGATGTTCAAATGGCCGGTGTGCCGGCCGAGCATCAATGCCGCGCGCGACGGCGCGCAGACGGTGCTGCCCGCGTAGAAACTGGTAAACCGAATGCCCTCCTCCGCCAGCTTGTCAATGTTGGGCGTCTTGATTTTCGCCTGCCCATAGCAGCCCAAATCGCCGTAGCCAAGATCATCGGCGAGAACGAGAATGATGTTCGGTCGCCGCGGCGCGGGCGGCGGATTGTCATCCGTTTGGGCGGTGGAATGAGAAGATGTTCCGAGCAGCGCCAAACCCACGGTAAGCGCGGTGGCATTGCTCAGAAGACGGCGGCGTGACATGACATTCATGATGTTGCCAGATGTTGGGCAACCCCGGCAGTCGCGTCCAACCAATTCGTCCCGCCCGCGCGCCGGGCCGTTCACAAATTGCCTTTTCATTCACATATCCCTCAACCATGCTAGCACCGCAATGTCCGCCAGCGAATCAGAAAGAAACGAGCCCGCGCCAACGGCAAAACCAAAGTCCGCCGGTGGCGACTCCCGCCGTCATCGAGGCCGACGCGGTGGGCGCGGACGGCGCCCGGCGCCAGCACCCGCGCCCGCGCCCGCGCCCGCGCCCGCGCCCGCGCCCGCAGCGGTTGCGCCGCTGGAGGCAGCCGCGCCGACACCATTGGCCGAAGAGGCCGCAGCGCAAGCCGTGCCTCGTGTGGTCGCCCCTCCGCTGCCGGCGGTTCCCAAACCGCCGGAACCTGAATCACAGACTTCGGCCATCAGCCAGGCGCTTGACGAAGTGAGTCAAGTGGTGGAGGCGCTCCGAAAGGCACTGGACCAGATGGAGGAGGCATTGGAACTGGTGGAACTCGCCGAACGGCAAAAGCTGGCCGACGAGCAGGAACTCGATTCTCTCCGCCGCGCGTTGCGGCAATTGCAGCGGCCCCGCAGTCAGCGTCCGCACGAAGACGAAGGCCGCCGTTCTTAATCTTCCGCTGGTCGTGCGGCCCGGCGCGTTGGCTCCGTGGGAAAATGGTTGTCATCGCCCGGTCGCGGCTTAATGTGTCATCGAATGATGAAGACCTTTGCTGAACTGAAGTATCCCGGCCGGCTGATCGCGGTCGAAGGTCTCGATGGTTCGGGCAAGTCCACCCAGATTTATCTCCTCAAACGCTGGCTGGAGGTGCAGGGGCTGAAAGTGTTTTTCAGCGAATGGAATTCCTCCGAACTGGTCAAGAGCGCGACCAGCAAGGGCAAGAAGCAGGAACTGCTCACGCCCACCACGTTCAGCCTCATCCACGCCACGGATTTTGCGGATCGTTACGAACGCCATCTCGTGCCGTTGTTGCGCGCGGGCTATCTGGTCTTGTGCGACCGCTACATCTTCACGGCTTTCGGCCGCGACATCACCCGCGGCTGCCCGCCGCAGTGGGTACGGGATATTTACAGCTTCGCGGCGTTGCCGGACCTGACATTCTTTTTCAAGGCCGACCTGGAGGTGTCGTTGAGCCGCATTCTGGACGGCCGCCCGCAGTTGAAGTACTTCGAAGCGGGGATGGACCTGCGTCTTACGTCTGACCCGTACGAGAGTTTTCGTATCTTTCAGGGCCGCATCCTTGAGCAATACCTGGCGATGAGTGGCGAGTTCAATTTTTTGATCGTTGATGCCAATCAGACTATCGAAGCGCAGCAAAGCGTGGTGCGCTCCCTCGTCGCGGGGAGACTGGACCTGCCATCGTTCGCGTGGAAGTCAGCCGATCACGCCAGACCGACGAACCTTCATCCCAAGGCTTGAACTTCATGCCCGCCACTTCCCGCAAAAAAAGTCCCCGCGAAGTCGCCCGGATCATTGTTCCGCCCAGAACGCCGCGCCGCTTTTACGGTCACGGCATTCCGGGCGTGGACGTGGACAAGCTGGCGGGCAAACTCATCGTGGTGGAGGGCGCGGACGGTTCGGGCCGTTCCACCCAAATCCGGTGGCTCGTCGAGTGGCTGGAAGGCAGCGGTCATTCGACCATCCAGGTGGGGCTTAAACGGTCCACCCTCGTGAGCGAGGAGTTGAATCGGGCGCAGCAGGGCAACATTCTCAGCCACACCACGCTCAGCCTGTTTTACGCGACTGACTTCGCCGATCAACTCGAGAACATCATCCTGCCGGCGCTGCGCGCGGGCCAGATGGTGCTCGCCGACCGCTACATTTACACGCTGATGGCGCGCGATCTGGTGCGCGGCATGGATGAGCAATGGCTGAAGAATCTCTACGGCATGGCGCTCGTCCCCGATGCGGTTTTCTATCTGAACGTCGCGCCCGAGGAACTCGTCCAGCGTGCCTTTGCCAAGTATTCTTCGCTCGACTACTGGGAAAGCGGCATGGACCTGGGATTGGAACGCGACATCTTCGACAGTTTCCTGCGGTACCAGGCGCTGATGGCGCAACAGTTCCGGCGGCTGCAAAGCACTTACGGCTTCCACATCATTGATGGCTACCGCGCGGTGGAGGAGATCAACGCCGAGCTGCGCAAAAAGATCGCGGTGGTGCTCACCGGCCATCAACTCAAATGACTGACGTATGCCGGATAATCAAAAAGAGCACTTTCTAGGGGTGGACCTGGGGGGAACGAAAATCCTCACCGGCGTCTTTGATTCCAAGTTCGAACTCAAAGGCACGTCCAAACTCAGCACCAAGGCCAACCGCGGCGTGGATGCGGTGATTGAACGCATTGCGCGCGGCGTGAAGGAGGCCGTGGACGAGTGCGATCTCAGTCTCTCGCAAGTGCGCGGTATCGGCGTCGGCGCGCCGGGCGCCGTGGACACGGATTCCGGGAAAGTCATTTTCGCGCCGAATTTGCCGGGCTGGAAGGATGTGCCGCTGAAGAAGGATTTGGAGAAGTTGCTGGACGTGCCGGTGTATCTTGGCAACGACTGCAACGTCTGTACGCTCGGGGTGTTCGATCAGGAATTCAAAGCCAAGCCCAAGTACTTGGTGGGCATTTTCATCGGCACCGGCATCGGCGGCGGGTTGATTATCAATGGCGATTTGTATTGCGGCCATAATCTGACCGCGGGCGAGATCGGGCACATGGTCATCGAGGTCAATGGCCCCAAATGCGGCTGCGGCAATCGCGGCTGCCTGGAGGCCCTGGCGAGTCGCACGGCGATTTTTCGCCGGATCGAATCCGCCGTGAAGGATGGCCAGGAGACGCTGCTTACGGACATGTTGGATAAGGATTTGAAAGACATGCGCAGCGGCGATCTGCGGAAGGCGATCCGGCGCGGCGATAAGTTCGTGGCCAAGGTGGTCGAGGAGGCGGCGGAGTTCGCCGGCGTTGGAGTCGCCAACTTGATCAACATCCTAAACCCGGAGGTGGTGGTGGTGGGTGGCGGCGTCATCGAAGCGCTCCAGGACGAGATGATGCCCACCATCGTGAAGACCGCCAAGGACCACGTCATGCCGGGCACGATGTCCGGCATCGAGATCAAGGCCTCCAAACTTGGAGATAACGCCGGCATCACGGGAGCCGCGGTGCTGGCGCGGCGCGGGACGGCGTGAGCCAGCCCAAGGCGACCTCGGACAGGAGTCGGAGTCCGTCTAGAGCAGTACGCGCCAAAGAGGATGCTGAAAGGTCGAATGCAGGTGGACGTTTCTACTGCTCTTCACGCTTGGGGGGAACTGCATTCGTGGGAATAATGTTTAATTTTACTGAGCCAGAAACCAATTCTGTGAAGCCTTTGCCACGCTCCAGTAAGCCCAAGGGCATCACATGTGTTTTAACGGTGACGATGTATTCTCCTGGAAGTGCAAAATTGAATCGATCGTGTAGCAAAATGGCGAATTTTCTTTGTGTACGCGTCGGAAGCGTGACTTGTTTCACGCCCAGAGGATATTTTGTTGCGCGCCGATCCGTGAGTTCCTTCTTCTCAGGGGAAATCACCGAAAAGCTAAAGTCGTCCGCCAGACCGTTAACGACCGGATAATCGCGTTCCTGTTCAGAAACGTTCCGGAGAATGACGCTCGCGACGATGGGTGCCCCTGCCTGATGAATGGCGTTGGTGAACCGGAGTGATAGCTGAAATCCTGCCGCAACTGGCCCCCAATTGCCGTTGGTGTCTATCGCCGCAGCCTGAGATTCGGGCAATTTCAAAAGCTCTTCCAATTGTTCAGCACGAACAAAGCCGCTTCTGGTACCATCTTCTGTGACGAAAACCTCGTTCGTTATCCCAGAAAGCCTCAAGCCCCTTGCCTTATCTGGTGCGGAATGCACGAGTCCAGAGGGGAGTGCCGTGGCGAACATCAAGCTACCAAAAGCCAGGACTCGATTGAGCCGCAAACGGGATGGTCCATTTCTCATCAAAACCAGTTGGTGAGTACGGGTTGGCGCGACAGCATGTTGTTTGTCCATATTGGGAATTCCATGGTCTCAACGTTGTTGAGATGAATAGTCGCATTGGTTGGTGAAGAAAGTAACGTCCATTGTCCCAAGTCATTTGTGATCGCCAATCCTGACCATGACCAACTCAGTTTCTTAATCGGGATGGGGATTGATTCATATTCCAGTGGCTTGAAGAAGAGGTAATTTGTGAAGAAATCTTCGCGCAGCACTTTGAACCGTCCAGTGGTCCATTCACCCGGAGCGTCCGAGTGTGTACTCGGGGCACTGGAAAAAGTATTCCCGGGGAAATGTGTGTCCAAACCACTGCTGCTTATCACAGCCCCCACATTGTTAGTGTAATTGTTCACTCGCGCATAAGTGCTTCCTACTTGAGCCCACTGATAATTCCATGAGTCACCATAGCCCTTCAAGTCTGGGTTCGTAAACTTGAACAGCATGCCCTTATTGGTAGCCGAGTATAGCCATCCGAAATGCAGCGCAGGTGCATGGTATATCGAATCCACCGCCACGTCGGCGTTCTTCACTGCCGACCAATCGGCCGATGGTCTTAAGACATTTAGCGTGGCCTTGGCGCTCAATTCTCGCCCCATGATCTTCACCCTGCACGCAACTTCCATCCTTCCCCCATCCACCCAATAATAGACCACATTCGAGTGAGCTGTAGGGAAATTGGTATGGACGACACCGATAGTGTCATTTGCTATGTAATTTGAGATTGCGTAGCCGGGAATCGTCCACTGCCACTCCGTGACGGCTGGGAAATTAGTCGGTAACGAACCTGGAAAATAACAACTCAAATTGATCTTCTGGCCCACAAACACGGTAAAATTGGTATCAGTGATGTCATGCTCAATGGTGCCAAACAGCGGGTCCTTTAGGAAGATGCGTGGTTTACGCTCTTCACCGTATACCCAAAACCAATAGTGATTGAGCGCCTCTACCTTGGGGGTGACAGGCACTTCGGCGCGGGCGGGCAGCAGGGCAAAGCGATGCCCGTTGGCCGCCAGCGTGCCGATACTATGGATGGTGATCCTTTCCGGCACTCCCCCCGCCGAGGCCGTAACGTCAAATAGCTTTAAGCCCGTCTCGCCCCGCCGCCCGCCCGTTACCATCATGGCTTCGGTCTGGACGCTGGATTCTAGCCCCCGGCTTCCATCAGGGCTGGTATAAACAACGTCGCTATATTCCCACCAGCCTGCGCCGGGCGCACCAGAACCAGGCACGTCACAAAGATTGGTGGTACCGTTGATGAGTGAGATCACCGTTCCATAGTACGGGAATGGATGCCTTCCCGGCATCCAGGTGTAACGGTCGTCCACAGGCCCCCAGTGGTTGCCCCAGCCACAGCCCCCGGGCTCAGAGTACGCGCCGCTGCCACCTGGCGCCTCCTGCCAGTCGGCGAAGTACTCGTAAGGGAAGATCCCTGGCCCGCACCCTAGCGTGCTGCGGATGGCGGCTTGATACGAACTCATATACACCTGCCCGACCGTCAACTCAAACTCCGCCTCGATATCCGTGGCGCCCGACGACGTTGGATTGCCTGCGTCCGCCGCCGCCAAAATGCCGCTGCCGATTTCCCCCGGCAATCCCCCGCCTGAACCCTGACCACCATTGTCCGTGTTCGGGATGGCGCGCGCTTGAATAGTGGTGCTGTCCAACGTCAACCGCAGACCTGCATCCCAAGGCACATGCCAGTAGATTTCATCGCCAATTTCGTATTGTTCGGTGGCTACGCCGTTCACCCAAACCGTGTAGCCGGAGGTGCTGATCCTGCCACCGGCCCAATCCCAGCCCACTCCAGCGACCGTCAATTCCACCTCGCTTCTCCGCACATGGACGTTGGTAGTGCTGGCATTACCTGCGGCGTCGGTCACAACCAATGTCAGCAGGTTGGAGCCGGCGGCCAGCGGCACGTTCTCTATCCAAAAATCGCCTTCGCGACCTACCCGACCCGGCACGCGGTTGGTCACGCCGTCCGTCACCCACTGCGCCGCCACCTGTGCTGCGGGGTCGTCCACCCACCCCCGCCAAGTAAAATTACTGCTGCCCACGCTCGTCCCTTCGCGGGGCCACCCCGGCACGACCACAGGCGGATTCGTCTTAGATGAATAATCCACCGTAAAGGTCAAGTTTGTTACAGTAGTGTTGCCGGCCAAGTCCGTGGCGCGGAGGGTGAGCGCATTTGCGCCATTGGTCAGGCGAACGTCGAAACAATGAAAGTAGTTCGTGGTGAACTCCCAACCGTTGGTGTCGAACTGTCGTCGGACCACGAACGCTACATGGTTCGTCGTAAAGCCGGCCGCGTTCGTCAAGTCGTACGTCAGGCCGGTCAACGACTCCGGGCAAAAACCCTGCAATTGTATAACTGGTCGCGTTACAACGGAGGACACCGGATTGGTGATGACTAAGTGCGGCGGGGTGAGGTCGAGTTTCACCCGGGCAGTTTGCCATGTCGGTTGCGATGTTGGCGACCGTCCCCGTAGCCCGACCCACACTTGACGCCATCCCTCGCTGTAACCCAAGTTGGCGACAGGATTCGCGTCGTAGGCGGTCCACACGGCTGCTGCAAAGTTCGTGCTGTCCACAAGCACCGCCTGGCTGGAAGGCACGCCGCCGGCCAAGTCAATTTGGAACGCCATAGTGCTGCTGTTGGCATAATGGTTGGGCGCGACGACGGTGAAATCAATTGTGTTTGGGTCCGTGCTGTTCGTGAATTCCAAGCCGTTACTGACACCGTCTGAATCGTAGTCGCCGCTCGCCGTTTGATCGAAATTCCCGAAATGTTCCCACTCCCACCCATCCGGCAATCCGTCGCCGTCTGTGTCAGGATTGTTCGGGTTCGTGTGAAACACAAGGTTCTCCAGCGCATCTGTCAACCCGTCCCCATCCGAATCGAGCATGGTGCCCAGCAGATAGTAGCTCTCCGGTTCGGGCAGGAAGGTCACCACAAAATTCGTCTGCCCCGCTTCACCCCGAGCCAGCCACAGCCAATTAGTCAAGCTCAACGCCGGTAGGCTCAACGGGGCCAGATTTGTTGTGTTCAGAAGATCGTAGGCTGCGCCCGGCGCGGCGTTCGTGATCGCAAGCACAATGGTGTTCGTCCTGGTCCCGACCGGCGGCAGCAAACAGAGGTTCGTACTGGCTAGATACATTGGCGGCGGCCAGTCGCCGCCCGAACCACCGCCTCCGCCTCCACCCCCGCCGGGTGGAGGTGGCGGCCCGCCGCCATCCATGATGATCTCCCTGTCTTCCGCGGAGTACGTTTGCATGGTCTTGCGCCACCTGAGATTCAAATAATCCTCCGGGCTGTCGGCCACAAGGTAGCTGTTTGGGAAAACCTTCAATTGATAAACCGGCAAGGTTCCTTCGTACGGATCAAAGGGGTAGGGCGGTGATTTCTTACCTTCCAGTTCAAATGACAACAAGTAATACGTCCCGACCAAGGGCGGTTCGACAACTTGCTTGGGTTCCTGTGCGTGCGCTCGCCAGGCGAGAATCAGAACAGCACTGCAACCTGTCAGAAAGGCGGCAAGGGGTAGCCATGCCTTGAATGTTGTCTTCATAGACTCTTTCATCGCCTGGAATTCACTGTCTGCGGGAAAAAGGTTTGCCTGCCAGTCTTGACAGGCGGTTTGTTGATCCCGGGAAGAAGGAAACCAACTCCGAGTCGGACCTTCGACCAGGCTGCGTCGTGTCGGATTGCTGATTTGCTGGCATTCGCGATCTCGCTTCCGTGCCTGATCCTACTCAAGTGATGTGCCGAACTGCAACATCAAAATCGAATTATTGTCGAACTTTCGACAAAACGAAAGGTTTCCCAATTCTGCAAATTAGCCTTGCTCCGCATGGGGCGAAAACCGAAAGCACGGCGCAATTCGTTTGGAGCTTGGCTGCATTATCTCCGGACAGAAGCAAACCTGACTCAGGCGGAAGCAGCCAAGTTGAGCGGAATCCCGCGCACGACACTCACCACTTGGGAGCGTACAGGCGATATGCCGGGACGCGCGGAGATTTTCCGCCTTGCCAAAGCCTACCGGGTTTCGATTCCGCGCCTGCTTCGCATTGATAAGTTGGGTCGGGATTGAAGGTCTTCGGCTGCGAACCGTGATGCCGCAAAGAGGGAGTAAGAAGACCTACGCTGGAGTAGCGGCCGCGCATCGTAGATGCGATGGAGCTTCGTTCATCAGGCAGGCGGGCCGGCAAACTCGCTTCCAAACAGAGTGAATGCATGATTCCCTATACTCGAATGGAGCAGACACGATTCGCTTTGATTCCCTTATTGACCGGTTTCGCTGAAGAAGTCAGGCTTGGACGGCGTCAATTCACCTTTGTCGCCGGATTGTATCGGGATTACTGATTTCTGAGGGTGGTCACTTTGAAGATGCTATTGGCTAAATCTACAGTCGCGCGAGTTCCATCGGCATGGTGGCTTTGCTGGGCCGCTGCAGGTGCGCTGCTCCTGTCCGGTTGCACGGCGGGCAGTTACCGGCGCTCGGCGGACCAACGGAATTACCAGATCATCCAGCAAACCGAGTTCCAAGTGCTGGGGCGCACCAACACGCTTACCATTGACACTGCCTACTCCCACCGCAAGCCGGCGGAAATTCTGCCGGAGGAACTGATCGCGGACCGCGTCCGCTCCAACCGGCATGTGCTGACGGTGGACGCGGCGATTGAACTGGCCATGCAGAACAGCCGGGAATACCAGCGCGCGAAGGAGGTCCTCTATCTGGCCGCCCTGCGCCTCTCCAACGCGCGCTACGCGGTGGGAGGGCGAATCACTCCCTCGTCGGTCACCACTGCGGGCTGGGGACGCGACAGTAGTGGGAATCAAAGCTCGGAAGTCGTGACGGAAACTGGCCTGCAAATCAGCCAATTGTTCCGCACGGGAGGCCGGCTGACGGTGAATGCGCTCAACAGCGTGATGCTTTATTATACCGGCCAGCCGGAACTCTCGTTCTCCTCCGTGTCGGCCTCGTTGGTGCAGCCGTTGTTGCGGGAGTTTGGCCGCAACCATCCCGACGTGGAAACCCTGACTCAACGAGAACGCGACATGGTGTACGCCGTCCGAACCTTCAGCCTGTTCCAGGATGAATTCGCGCTCGGCATCGCCAACGAATACTTCCGGTTGCTCCAGCAAAAGGACAACATCCGCAATCGCTACACCAACTACCTGAGCCAGGTGGAATCCACCAAACGGCTCGAAGCCCGGAAGGATCGGGAGCGGAGTTCGGACGTGGACCAGGCCCGGCAATCGGAACTCACGGCCCGGAATAACTATGTTGATGCCGTGGCGGGGTATTTCAATGCGATGGACCAGTTCAAAATCCGGCTGGGATTGCCACTAAGCGAACAACTGGAACTGGAGGACGAGGCGTTGACACAGGTGGAGCAAAACGGCCTCGTGCCAGTGCCGCTTGACCCGTTGGAGGGCTACCGCTTCGCAGTTCAACGGCAGTTGCAGATGCTCAACTTCATTGATCAATATGAAGACAGCCAGCGCGCCGTGCGGAGGGCCGTGGATCAACTCAAGCCCGGCCTGCGGCTCACCGGCGGTGCCGCCCTGGCTTCCGAACAACCCACAGATTACACAAGGTTCGATGCCAACAAAGTTACAACCAGTGTAGGGCTGCAACTCGACCTTCCCTTGGACCGTTTGCCGCGCGCCAACACTTACCGTGATGCCTTGATCACTTTTGAACTGCAACTGCGCACGTTCACCAGTCGGCTGGATGCCCTCAAGAACGACATTGACCGGGGTTTGCGGACGCTGGAACAGCGACGGCTGAACTACGAGAACCAGAAGAGCGCGCTGGCACTGGCCAACCGGCGCGTGGAAAGCACCACCATGCTGCTGGCGGCGGGCCGCTCCGAGGTCCGTGATTTGGTGGAAGCCCAGAACGCCCAGATCAATGCCCAAATCGCGGTAACGGCAGCACTCGTTCAGCATCAGGAAGCGCGACTCCAACTGATGCTGAACATCGGCGCCTTGCGCACCGATTCGCCGCAGTTCTGGCTGAAAGATCATCTAGCCGGCCTGTCGCTCGCCGATTCTGCCGCCCCCTCAACCTCCGCGGAACTTGACCAACCCGTCATTCCGCCCGATCAATTATTCGAGAACTGACCATGAATCCGAATTCATTCTTCCAACGATTGGCCCAGCGCGTGCGCCAGCGTCCGCTGGTCACCGCCGCCGCCGGCCTGATAGTGGTGCTCCTGATTGTCCTGGCTTTGCGGCCCGGCACCGACCGGAAAGCCGTAAGTTATTATGAGGTCAAACGCGGCGATTTCCTTATTTCAATCGTCGAGGGTGGCACGATCGAGGCCGTCAACGAAGTCGTCGTGCGCAATGAGGTCGAGGGCACCGCGCGCATCATCTACATCGTGCCCGAGGGCACTTATGTGAAGAAGGGTGACCTTCTGGTGGAGCTCGACTCATCCTCCTCGTTGGACTCCGTCAATCAACAGCAGATCAATGTCGAGAAGGCGCAGTTCTCGCTGATCCAGGCACAGCAACAACTGGAGATCCAGAAAAGCACCGTGGACAGCGAGCTTTCGGCCGCCCGGCTGAAGGTCGAATTTGCCGAATCGGATTTGAAGAAATACCTGGACGGCGAAGCCAAACAGAATCTGCGCAATGCCCAGATCGAAATCACCAACGTCGTGGAAAGCCTCCAAATCAACAAGGAACGCCTGGAATGGACGGAGAAACTTCACGCGAAAGGCTACGAAACCAAGGCCAACCTCGATAGCCACCGGCTCGCCGTCTCGCAGGCCGAGCTCCGGCTGGAACAGGCCAACCGCGCCTTGTGGTTGCTGGAAAACTTCGAGGCGCCCAAACGGAAACGCACCTTGGAATCCGCCCTCGAAGAAGCCCAGGAAGACTATGAGCGGGTCAGACTTCAGGGGGAACGAAAGCTGGCGCAGGCGAGCGCCGACGTGGAAACCCAGCGCAAAACCTTGGAACTCAACCAAGCCAAGCTGGATCGGGACAAGAAACAACTGGAAGCCACCAAGATTCATGCGCCGCAGGATGGATTGGTGGTTTATTCCACCGGCGGTGGTGGCGGTGGCGGTGGGCGCTTCAGCAGCGAGTCCATGATCGAAGAGGGCGCCGTCGTTCGCAATCGCCAGGAACTCATCAAGCTGCCGGACGTTTCGGAAATGAAGCTTCAGGTCAAGATTCACGAGTCGCACATCAACCAGATTCGCTCCGGCTTGCCGGCTTATGTCGTCCTGGATTCCATGCCTGACCAGCGGTTTCGCGGCTTTGTGGCGCGCGTGGCGCCGCTGCCGGACAGCGCCAGTCGCTGGGGCAATCCGAATCTCAAGGTGTACGCCACCGAGGTGCGGATCACCGACCGCCTGCCCGATGTGAAGCCTGGCGTCTCCGCCCGTGCCGAAGTGGTCATCACCAATCTCTCGGGCGTATTGACCGTGCCCATTCAAGCCGTCACGACATTGAGTGGACAGCAAGTGGCCTACCTGGCCGGCAATCCGCCGCGTCCCGTCCCCGTCAATGTTGGTCTGTACAATCAGCGGTTCATCGAGATCACGTCGGGGCTGAGTGAAGGCGACCGCATTCTGCTTTCCCCGCCGTTCGACACTCAGGATAAGGACCTGGCCGGCGCGCTCATGGCCAAGGGTGATGAGTTGCCCACTGTGGATAGTAATCAGGTATCGCGAGCCCTCGCGCCGCGCAATGGCGGGGAGCGCGGAGGTGCGGGCGCGGCGTTTCCCCGCGGTGCTGCCAACACCGGGACTGAGGTTCTTGGCGGCGAGCGCGTGGCGAATCCCGGGGTTGCCCCTTCCGCTCAAACCGGCGATGCACCCCGCGCCGGGCGCCCCGAAGGCGAACGCGGCGGGATTATCCCCAACCGCGAAGAAATGCTGAAGCAGTTTGACACCAACGGCGACGGGCAATTGGACGAAACCGAACGCGCCGCCATGCGGGAACGCTTCGGTGGCGGTCAGCGGCGGCGCGGCACCAACGCGCCCCCGGCGGAAGCCCCACGCCCAACGCCGGACAGTTGACCTTCGCCATCAAACTCTCCGCTCATTGGACCAGCCATGCCTCCACCCGAAACCATCATTCAATTTGAAGGCATTGAGAAGCGCTATGACCTTGGCGGCGAGGCCGAGGTGCGTGCCTTGCGCGGAGTGAACCTGGTTGTTCAGGCCGGATCGTACGTCGCCATCATGGGACCTTCCGGCTCCGGCAAGTCCACCATGCTTAATCTCATCGGTTGCCTCGACCGTCCGACAGCGGGCAACTATTTCCTCGGCGGCACGGACGTTGCCCGCATGCCCGATGACGAGTTGTCCGAGGCGCGCGGGCGCAAGATTGGTTTCATTTTCCAGTCCTACAACCTCATCGCGCAGTTGACGGTGATTGAGAACATCCAGGTGCCGTTGATATACCAGGGCAAGGACGTGCGCGCCTATCAGGATCATAGCATCAAACTCGCCGAACTGGTCGGGCTGGGCGACCGGCTGCATCACCGGCCCAGCCAGCTCTCCGGTGGCCAGCAACAGCGCGTAGCCATCGCCCGTTCGCTCGTGAATGACCCTTTGCTCATTCTGGCGGACGAACCCACGGGCAACCTTGATTCGCGCACTGGCGCGGAGGTGCTGGATATGATTGACCGCTTGAACGCTTCGGGCAAAACCATCGTGCTCGTGACGCACGACAACAAAGTGGCCGAGCGCGCCCATCGCGTGCTGCACATGAAAGACGGCATGATCGAGCGCGAAGTCCTCAACCGCCCGGTCGCGCGCACCAACGGCGAGCCGGTGACCCACGCATGAATCCATTGAGCTTCCAGTTCCTTATCACCGTCCGGTTGGGCATAAAGAGCCTGATGCTGCACAAGCTGCGCTCCATTCTCACCATGCTCGGAATCATCTTTGGCGTTTGTTCCGTCATTGCCATGCTTGCCATCGGCGAAGGCGCCTCCTACGCCGCCCAGGAGGAAATCAAGAAGCTGGGCAGCGAGAACATCATCCTCCGCAGTCTCAAACCGGCGGAGGACGAGAAGCTGGCGGGGCTGGGGCGCGGGGGGACGATTGATTATGGGCTGACTTACCAGGACGGGGCGCGCATCCAATCCACCATTCCCGGCGTGCGGCGGGTGTTGCCGGTGCGGATCATTCGGGAGAGTGTGTTGTTCGGCCCCAACAGCGTCGCCTGTCAGGTGCTGGGCACGCTGCCGTTCTATCCGGAGATTGTGGGTTTGGAAGTGGTGCGCGGACGTTTTCTCACGGAGACGGACGAGCGCAACATGGACAACGTCTGTGTGTTGACCGTGGGTCTGGCACAACGGCTCTTTCCCTACCAGGACCCGCTGGACCACTCCGTGAAGGTGGACTCGTTCTACTACCGCGTGGTCGGCCTCGTGCGCGAACAGAACCTGCCCGAACATCGCACGCAACAGGGCACGATGGAGGGCGAACCACTCGACAACAACGTGTACGTTCCCTTGAGCGTTTCCCGCACGCGCTTCGGTGAGGTCCTCATCCGGCGCTCCGCCAGCGGTTTCGAGGCGGAAAAGGTCGAGTTACACCAACTCACCGTGCAGATGAACGACACCGCTGCCGTGGAATCAGCGGATCCGCAGATCAAGACCCTGCTCGGCCGGTTTCACGCCCGCAACGACTACGAAATCGTCGTGCCGCTGCAACTGCTTCGCCAGGCCGAGCGGACCAAGGCCATCTTCAACGTCGTGCTCGGGTCCATCGCCGCCATCTCCCTGCTGGTGGGCGGCATTGGCATCATGAACATCATGCTCGCAACCGTGACCGAGCGCACACGCGAGATCGGCGTTCGTCGCGCCTTGGGCGCCAAGCGTCGCGACATCACACTGCAATTCCTCGTCGAAACGGTCGTGCTTTCCGTTGGGGGCGGATTGATTGGCGTCGCCCTTGGCGTCATCACGCCCATTGTCGTTTCCCAACTCACGGACATGAAAACGATCGTGACGCTCTGGTCCGTGCTGCTGGCGTTTGGCATCTCCGGCGCGGTGGGCATCGTCTTCGGTCTTTACCCCGCAAAAGCCGCCGCACAACTCGATCCCATCGAGGCGTTGCGGCACGAGTAACGCTTCGTCATTGGAGCTTGCGGTGAGCAGCGCTCCCAAAGCAGGTGTTGCCGGCCAAGCTTGAGTTAACGGCCGCGATCCATTTGAGATTTCCCGGACTGCGGAGCCGGGCAGCTTCAGCAAGTCGGCACACCATGGCGGGCTGGAAGCATTTAACGCTTCCGAGAAGGGGTTTGCGCCGTACGTTGACGTTACGTATAAAGGGAGATGCACCATGCTGTTCTCAAACCGGCTGCGCCTTCATCGTGGGCGAGCCTCGCCAGTATGTGGTTGATCATGAGCGTCCTGATTGCACCGGCCGCCACGATTCAATGGACCAACACCACGGGCGGTTTCTGGAGTGCGGCGACCAACTGGAGTCCGAATGCAGTCCCCGGCGCGGCGGATACCGTAATCATCACCAATGATGGAACCTACTCCGTCATGGTGAACGTCAGCCCTGCGACGCTATCCGGGTTGGTGCTCGGCGGCAGCAGTGGAGTGCAAACGCTCACGTCCGGCATGGGTGCTCTGAATGTAAATGGAGCGGCCACCGTTCGCCCGCAAGGCCATCTCAACCTGTCCGGCGGCTTGACCGCGAACAATGGCCTGAACCTTGAAGGGATGTTGACGTGGTCAGGCGGTAGCGTTTCAGCCGCAACGACGATCACCATTGCGTCGAACGGAGTGCTCACTTTGACGGGTGGCAGCGGCAAGTCGCTTTTCGGCACGATCTCGAACGCCGGCACCATCCTTTCGTCCGGGGCCGGCGGACTTTCAGGTGGTGGCAAGTTGTACAATTTACCAACCGGCCTGTTTGACGCGGCTACCGGTCCCGGCTTCAGCGGCAACACGGGTTCGCGGTTGGTCAACGATGGCACGCTGCGCAAATCCGGTGGCCTGCCAACGGTAACCTTCACGGCCACGGAATTCACCAACAACGGGACGATTGACGCCCAAATCGGGACCATCACTCTCCCCACCCTCACTTGGAACGAAGGCAGCCGTTTCGTGGGCGCGGGCACGAACCACATTCAATCATCCGGCACGATGAACGGTGCTTTTACATCTGAGAACCTGCTGCTGAACGTGTTGGGAGCCGGACTGCGCGGCACCGGCACGCTGCATGGCGTCATGGGGTGGTCGAGTGGTTTGATGTCCAGCAACGCCGTGTTGACCATAGCTCCCGAGGCAACGCTCATGTTGCTTGCCGGCAATTCCCGAACGTTGAGCGGTGCCATCACCAACGCCGGAACGATCCAGTGGACAGGCGGAGGATTGGCGCTGCCGTCTCCGGGCGTCTTGCACATCTTGCCCGGAGCCCTGCTGGAGATTTACCATCCGCCACATCCGGCGAATCTGAGCCTCACGGCGGGAGTCCTGATCAATGACGGGGTCATTCGCAAGTTGGCGGGTTCGGGAACATCCTCGCTCGGCGGGACAACCTTCATCAACAATGGAGTCGTGGACGCGCAGACAGGGACAATCTCGCTGAACGGCATTACGCTCGGGGATGGCAGCAGCTACCTGGGCGCCGGCACCAACACGCTGGTTGACACGGTAACAGTGGCGGGAGCGTTCACTTCAGAAAATCTTCGCGGCGGAGGTAGCGCGGTCTGGATTCAAGGCGACGGTACTCTGCACGGCTCGGCGCAATTCGCCGTAAACTTAATCATCACAGCGGGCGCCGCTCTCACCGTTGCCTCCAACGCGATGCTGACCTGCCATTCGACGCTTGCCCTGACAGGCAGTCTGACCAACGCGGGAACTCTCATTAACCGGTTTGGAATCTTCAGCGGCACGCTCCACAACCTGGAGGGTGGCTTGGTGGATTGTGTCGGAGACGGCTCATTCACCGCGTCGGGCAGCCCACAGTTCATGAACGACGGCCTTTTCCGCAAATCCGGAGGCACGGGGACCAACGCCATTCGTACCGGCCTGACCTTTATCAATTGCGGCACTGTGCTCGCGGAAACCGGCACTGTGTCCTTTGCAGACGGTCTGACCAATCCCGGCGGCACGCTGGCGGTGGCCGGCGGCCGAATTCTCTCGGAAACTTCGCTGATGTTGCCCGGCGGGAGAATCACCGGATCAGGGATTATCGAAGCACCCGCCATCACCAGCGCGGCGGTGCTCAGCCCCGGTTCTCCTGATGCCGTGCTGGTCCTGTCCGGCAACTACACGCAACTGATCGGCGGCGTCCTCGAGTTTGATATTGGCGGCAACGAACCCGGCGTAACCCAATCGCAGGTCATCGTCACAGGGACCGCCCATTTGAACGGCACGCTGGGCGTGCGTTTGAGCGACGGTCATTCACCCGGCGTGGGCACGAGCCACACGGTTTTACAAGCCGCGTCGCTCACGGGCGACTGCACATGCTTCGACGGTTTGTTGCTTCTGAGTGAGGACAAACGTCTGGAGGTATCCCGCACGTCAAAGAACCTGGTCCTGACAACCGTTGCCGCACCGGATCCGACGGTGCCGTTCCTGAGCATTGCCACGGAAGGCCAAGCGCTCATTTGCTGGCCCACGGAGTTTGAAGGTTACGGCCTGTATTTCAGCACCAACCTAAACACGGGTAGCTGGACACTAATTCCAAACGCCACGAACCGTCATTGGGATGTATCACTTGATCCGCAAAAATTCTTCCAGTTGATCAAAAGTCCGTAATACATACGGATTGGGGGGATAATTCGAGATGCGGAGAGCAGGGTGAGCATTGCCCTTCTGTGACGCGGTTCTGTAGTTGGAGTTCAAACTCAACTTGTCTCGAGTTCCTGGCGGACATGGGTACGCAACTCCCCCCACCAAGGCACTCCGACACGAGTAATCTGCTACGCGCAGATGGCCGGCCTTAGTGCTGCTTCACCGCACGGTAGTAACGCTGCACGAATTCGGCGGCCTGGAGGTCGGTGATTCGCAGCGCGCCAGTGGCCGGCAATACATTCGTCGTGATGGCCGTCCACGAGGTCAGGTCTGTTGAGGCTTGAATCACGTAGGTCGCGTGCGGCACCCCGGCCAGTACAAAGGAAAACTCGCCCTGAGCTGACGTGTGAGGGTGGCTCAATTCAGGGGGCGCATTCGTGATGGCTGCCGTGGTATCCGCGACTGGGACTTGCGTTGCCTCGGTGGCTGGTGGCCTTACGCCGGTGGCAGGCTCCGGCCTCTTGAAAGTCAGCACGCTGCTGACGTATTGACTGGATGGGAAGGCGCCGATTTGGGTTGGATTCCGCGGATCGCTCACGTCGAGAATTCGGATCGAAGCGCCGGTATCCATGAGATACGCCCGGCTTCCCACCACCACGACATCGTACTGCGGACTTTCTGGCAGAAAAACCGTGACCAATCTCGCGTCGAGCGGTTCGCGGACGTCCGCCACCCGCAAGCCGCCGCCGTACGAAGCGGCATACGCAAAACCGTTCACGACATGGACGCTGATTCCGCCACCGGGCCAGTTGGCCAAAAACATCGGATCCCGGGCATCGAGAATCTGTGCTCCGGTGTAGGCAAGCTTGCCCGCAACGTGGCTGTGAAATGCCATCGTGACCCGGCAGCGGCCGACGGGCTGCGGATTCGATGGATTCGACACGTCCACCCGCTCAAACCAGCTATAACAGGACAAATAGGCAATTTGATCCACCACTTGAACACTCGAAGGATGATGATGCGGAGGCTCGTACTTTCCGACCAAAGTTGGCTGGCGCGGATTGGAAACATCGAAGATCAACAAGCCTGAACCCGGCCCATCCGCCACGTAGGCATGCTTCCCCACCACATGCACACTTGCGGCGCTGCCCGGGGTGTCGAAGGTCGTGAGCCAGACTGGATTCGCGGAATCTGCAACATCCAAGACGCTCAATCCGGCGAGTTGATTGGCTACAAAGGCGTAGTCGCCCACGACTTGGATGCCCACGGGAGCGCGGCGGGGATTCCAGCCACCCTTCCATTTCGGAGCGGCCGGGTCGGAAACATCGAGAATCTGGATGCCATATCCCCACGCGGCCACGAAGAGGTCATGTCCGACCAGTTGCAGCGCCTTGGGCGCACGGTCCAAGGCTGAATCGCCGGGAGTCTGGTCTGCAATACCGAACTGCGCTGCGGACGAAAACGCGCAGAGAAACCCGATGACCCAAGCCAAGCTTACCTTCTGTTGCCCCGAATTCACGAACAGACGCTATTCCATGCCGTGGCTTCTCGCAACCCTACTCCCACTCAATCGTCCCCGGCGGCTTGCTGGTGATGTCGAACACACAGCGGTTGACGCCCTTCACCTCGTTGATGATGCGGCTGGCCAGTTTCTCCAGGAGATCATACGGCAGTTTCACCCAGTCGGCGGTCATGCCGTCTTGCGATTCCACCGCGCGCACGGCGATGGTGTAATCGTAGGTGCGTTCGTCACCCATCACGCCCACGCTGCGCACTGGCAACAACACGGCGAAGCTCTGCCAGATTTTGTAGTAAAGCCCGCTGGCTTTCATCTCCTCGACGACAATGCGGTCGGCGTTGCGCAGAATCTCACACCGCCGGGGCGTGACTTCGCCCAAAATCCGCACCGCCAGCCCCGGACCGGGGAAAGGCTGTCGCCAGACGATTTCCTTGGGCAAACCCAATTCCTCACCGAGCAGCCGCACTTCGTCCTTGAACAAACACTTCAACGGTTCAACGAGCGCGAACTTCATCTTCTTGGGCAGTCCGCCCACGTTGTGATGACTCTTGATCAGCGCGGCGGGATTGCCCGCGATGGGCACGGATTCAATCACGTCGGGATATAGCGTGCCCTGCGCGAGGAACTTGGCTTTGCCGGCGCGTTTGGTGGCGGCCTGGAACACCTCGATGAACGTCCGGCCAACGATCTTGCGTTTGCGCTCGGGTTCGGTGACCCCCTTGAGCCGGGACAAAAACAGCTTCGCGGCGTTTTCGTATTGGAGCTTCACCTTGAAGTTGCGCCCGAAAACCTCCCGCACCACTTCGGCCTCGCGCGCGCGCAGCACGCCGTTGTTCACGAAGATGCAGGTAAGTTGGTCGCCAATGGCTTTGTGCAGCAGGGCGGCTGCAACGCTCGAATCCACCCCGCCGCTCAATCCCAATATCACGCGTTCGCGTCCCACCTGCGCGCGGATTTCCTCGATGGCCTGCTCGATGTAATTGCGCATCGTCCAACCCTGCCCGCAGCCGCAAACGCCGTGGACGAAGTTGTTGATGATTTCCTTGCCGCGAGGCGTGTGGACCACTTCGGGATGAAATTGCAGGCCGAAAAACCGCCTCGCCCGGTTTTCTATGGCGGCGTATTCGGAGTTCTCCGTGACGGCAACGGGTTTGAAATCCCGTGGCAGTTTCGTGAGTTTGTCCCCGTGCGAGTTCCAGACCTGAAGCCGCTTCGGCAGTCGGGCGAACAAAGCACACGCGGAGTTCTTCACTGTGAGGGTGCCTTTGCCGTATTCGCGCTTCTGGCCTTGTTCCACCCGGCCACCCAGAAACTGCGCAAACAACTGCACGCCATAGCAAATGCCCAGGGTCGGCACGCCGAGTTTGAAGATGGCCGGGTCCGGCAACGGGGCGTCTTCAGCGTACACGGAGGACGGTCCGCCGGAGAGGATCAGCCCCTTGGGCTGGAGGGCTGCAATCTCGCGGGCCGGCGTGTCGTAACGCAGAATTGTGGAATACACGTTGCACTCGCGCACACGCCGGGCAATTACCTGCGTGTATTGCGAGCCAAAATCCAGAATGACGATTTGTTCAGTCATGGAAACACCAGAGGCGCACTGTTTGCCCGTGAACGCCGTGTTTGACGAGGAAAAAGTAATCTGTGAGGGGTGCGTGGAGCATTCTGCCTGAATTGAGCGACGCAAATGCTCAATAAAGTGACCACTACTTTCAAACAGCCAGTCCTCCGGTTCGCCAACTTTCGACGCTTGAAACCCGGGTATGAAAGTGCAAAATCCGCTGATTCTTTTACAAAAACTGCCTAGCGCGTTAGCCAAATACTGCTACCTATTACGGTGCAACTGAAAACCGGGTGCCACGCATCTCGGATTGGCCGGGATGCCCCGCTGGGCAGCCTGAATCCCAAATCCGCGATCTTGCCCGCGGATTCATTGATACGATGAAACAATCATTGATCGCCTGTAATTTATGAGCACGAAACCGGTTCTCTTCAACAACACCGTCCTGCGCGACGGCCACCAATCCATGGCCGCGACCCGCATGGCGACCTCACAAATGCTCGAACCCGCGCCCATTCTCGATGAGATGGGCTTTGCCGGACTGGAAACCTGGGGCGGCGCGACGATTGATTCCTGTCTGCGGTATCTGAACGAGAATCCGTTCGACCGCCTACGCACGTTGAAGAAGATCGCGCCCAAGACACCGCAATTGATGTTGCTGCGCGGGCAGAACATCGTCCAATACGCCAGCTTTCCGGATGACGTGGTGGAGACGTTTGTCCGGCTGACGTGTGAGAACGGGCAGGACATCCTCCGCATTTTCGACGCTCTCAATGATGTGCGGAATCTCCAGACCGCGATCAAAGCCACCAAGAAGCACGGCAAGCATGCGCGGGGCGAACTTTGCTATACGATCAGCCCGGTCCACACGGTTGAGAACTTTGTGAAGATGGGAGTCGAGCTGGAGAAGATGGGTTGCGATTCCATCGGCATCAAAGACATGTCGGGCATCATCCAACCGCAGATTGCCCATCGGATGGTCAAGGAGTTGAAGAGCAAAGTCGGCATTCCGATCACGCTGCACACGCACGATACCGCCGGGTTGGGCGCGGCGAGTTATCTCGCGGCGATTGATGCGGGCGTGGATTGCGTCGAGGTTTCGATTGTGCCGTTTGCGAATGGCACGTCGCAGCCGGACACGCAACGCATGTTGGCGCTGCTCGAAGGGCATCCGCGTTGCCCGAAGTTCGACACGGAGAAACTCGCGAATCTGCGCGATTACTTCGAGGGCGTTTACAAGGAACTATCCAAGTTCACCAGTCCGGCGAACGAGCGCGTGGACAGCGACATTCTGATTTACCAGGTGCCCGGCGGCATGTTGTCGAACTTCCGCACGCAGCTCAAAGAGCAGGGCATGGCCGACAAGTTCGATCAGGTGGTGAAGGAGATTCCTGTGGTGCGCGAGGCGTTGGGCTGGATTCCGCTGGTTACGCCCACGTCGCAGATTGTCGGCACGCAGGCGATGATGAACGTGAAGTTCGGTCGCTGGAAGATGATCTGCCAGCCCGCACAGGACATCGCGCTGGGCAAGTATGGTTTGACGCCCGGCCCGATTGATCCCGGCGTGCTGGCGCAGGTCGAGAAGCAGACCGGCAAGAAGCGCGTCACCGAACGCCCGGCGGATTTGCTCGAGCCGGGCATGGAGAAATATCGCAAGCAATGCGCCGAGAAGGGTCTGCCGACGGACGACGAAACCGTGGTGCTGTTCGCGATGTTCCCGCAACAGGTCGAGGATTTGCACAAAGCCAGGACCAAACCCGCCGCCGCGCCTGCTGCGACTCCGGCGGCCCCGGCAACGACCGCCCCGGCAACTCCCGCGCGCGCCAACGGCCAGGGCCGGCATCTGTTTGTTACCGTCAACGGCAAGCGGCATGACGTCACCGTTGAAACTCTCGAAGGCTAAGGATTCACCTGCGAATGAACCGGATTTTCAGCAACTGGCGAATGGGTGTGGGTGAATTGTCTCCGCCCCGTTTCCCCTCACCCCGGCCCTCTCCCTCGGGGAGAGGGAGAATCGTTCGCCGTTTCTCCTGCAGCCGTGAGCCGGTGGATGCACGAGCGGCATCAAGCAATCCACACGCGTCCAATCGCTGTCCCCTCTCCCAGCGGGAGAGGGTCAGGGTGAGGGAGAACCGTGCGCATACCACTCGGCGCCCGCTTTGTCTCTGGCGACTCGTTCTTCAATTCGATTTTTCAATTTCATGACCACGCAATCTACAACCGCGCTCCTCGCCGAGTTTCCGCCCGTCAGTTACGACGACTGGCGCAAGCTGGTCGAGGCCGAATTGAAGGGCGCGCCGTTCGACAAGAAGATGTTCACGGCCACGCACGAGGGCATCACGCTCAAGCCGATTTATCGGCGCGAGGACGTCGCCCATCTGCCGCACGTGAATTCATTGCCCGGCTTCGCGCCGTTTGTGCGCGGGGCGAACGCAAGCGGTTACGTGAAGGAATCCTGGGACGTGTCGCAGGAAATCGCCGTGGCCAGTCCCACCGAATTCAACTTCGCCGCGCGCAACTCGATCAGTCGCGGTCTCAATGCGCTGAACATGGTGCTCGACCGCGCGACGCGCAACGGGCTGGATCCGGACTGGGCCGCGGCGGAGGATGTCGGCTTCGGCGGACTGTCCATCGCATCGCTCGATGACCTCAATCGCGCCCTGGACGGCGTGGATTTGGAGCAGACGTCGCTGTTCGTGCGTTCGGGCGCTTCCGCGTTGCCGTTTGCCGCGTTGCTCATCGCGCTGGCAAAGAAGCGCAAGAAATCCCCCGCCCGGCTGCACGGATGCATCGAGATGGATCCGTTGGGCGTGCTGGCACACGAAGGCAAATTGCCGCAAGCGCTCGATGGCGCGTATCGGGAGATGGCCGCGCTGACGGAGTGGGCCGCCAAGAATGCGCCGCAGTTGCGAACGATCTGCGTCCACAGCCGCGCCTGGCACGAGGCCGGGGGCAGCGCGGTGCAGGAGCTCGCCTACACACTGGCGACGGGCGTCGAGTATTTGCGGCAGCTCGCGAAACTCGGTTTGGAAGTGAACACCGCCGCGCCACGGATGCGTTTCGCCATCACCGTGGGCACGAGTTTCTTCATGGAGATTGCGAAATTGCGCGCTCTGCGGCTGCTCTGGTCGCGGGCGGTGGCGGCGGCAGGTGGCGATGAAACCGCCCAGAGGATTTCGCTGCACGTGCGCACGTCGCAATGGAACAAGTCCGTCATTGACCCCTACAACAACCTGCTCCGCGCCACGGTGGAGGCGTTCGCCGGTGTGCTCGGCGGCTGCGACTCCATGCAGGTGGGCGCGTTTGATGAAGTCGTGCGCCGGCCGGACGATTTCAGCCTGCGCATCGCGCGCAACACGCAACTCGTCTTGCAGAAGGAGTGCGAACTGAATCACGTCATTGATCCGGCGGGCGGTTCGTGGTTCGTGGAGAACGCCACGGCAGAACTGGCGGCCAAAGCGTGGGCATTGTTCCAGGAAGTGGAGGAAGCCGGTGGTATGGAAGCCGCCCTCCGCGCGGGCACGCCGCAAAAGGCCGTGGCCGAAACCGCCGCGAAGAAGATCAAAGCGGTGACGAGCCGCCGCGATTCCATCGTCGGGGTCAATCAATACGCCAATCCGAAGGAGAAGCCACTCGAAGTGCCGGGCGTTGAGACTGCGGCGTTTCACAAGCGGCGCGTGCAGCAGGTGGCGTCGCATCGCACGGCATTGGAGGACGAGGACAATCAGGCCGTGCTGAACTGGCTGGCCAAAGTGATCGGGTTGAAGGGCGCGGATTTGTTCGAGGGCTGCGTCGAGGCGGTGAGCGCCGGCGCGACGTTGGGCGAAATCACGCGGGCGTTGCGGATCAATGACTCGCCGTGCGCGCCCATCACGCCGGTGTGCATCACGCGCGCCGCCAAGCCGATCGAAGAATTGCGCGCCGCGATGAACCGTCGAGCCGGCGGTCCGGCGAAGGTATTCCTGTGCAACATGGGCCCGCTCAAGGAGCACAAGGCGCGGGCGGATTTCTCGCGCGGCTTTTTCAGTGTGGGCGGCTATGACGTGGTTTCGCCGGCGGGATTCAAGACGCCCGAAGATGCCGTGGCGGCGTTCGCCAAGTCGGGCGCGGACATCGCGGTGATTTGTTCGGTGGATGACAATTATCCGGCGCTGGTGCCGGCGCTGACGGCGGGCGTCCGCGCGCAGAAACCGGGAGCGACCATCGTGTTGGCCGGTTATCCGACGGAGCAAATCGAAGCGCACAAAAAGGCGGGCGTGGATGAGTTCATTCACATCCGCGCGGACGTGCTCGAAGTGCTGTCGCGGATTCATGAAAGGCTGGGGATCAAATGACGTTAAGACGATCAATCACGGAACGCGGCGTGTCGGAAGAAAAGTTAGTGAAACGCTCGCCCTCACCCCGGCCCTCTCCCCCGGGGAGAGGGGGAATCGTTTTCCACCTCTTTGCAAAGCCAATCGCGCTGGGTAGTCGAATGCCCTTAAACGAAAGCTTAGAAGGCAGCGACTGGAACAAGATTGTCCAGTCGTTCCACAACCGGGACTTGCTCTCCCTCTCCCCGGGGGAGAGGGCCGGGGTGAGGGCGAGCGTAAATCCAATTCCACCGGACATAGCAAAGCACCGTTGGGATCGCTAATTCTATGACTACCTTTCCTGATTACACCAAAGTTGAACTGAACCACACGCCTGCGCCGGTGACGTTCGAGCAATGGCGCGCGCGGTTCGAGGCCGAGACCGGCAAATCACTCAACGATTGGGTGCATCAAACCCTCGAACAGATCGCGGTGCAACCGCTCTACACCGAAGCGGACCTCGCCCAGTGCGAACATCTCGACACCATGCCGGGCCTCGCGCCGTTCGTGCGTGGTCCGTATGGCTCGATGTATGTGACGAAGCCGTGGACCGTGCGGCAATACGCCGGGTTCTCGACGGCGGAAGAATCCAATGCGTTTTATCGCCGCAACATCGCGGCGGGGCAGCAAGGGTTGTCGGTGGCGTTCGATCTGCCGACGCATCGCGGTTATGACTCGGATCATCCGCGTGCCTTTGCCGACGTGGGCAAGGCGGGTGTCGCGGTGGATTCGATCCTCGATATGAAGGTGCTGTTCGACAGCATCCCGCTGGATCGCATCTCCGTTTCGATGACGATGAATGGCGCGGTGCTGCCGATTCTCGCGTTTTACATCGTCGCTGCCGAGGAGCAGGGCGTGCCGCTCGACAAACTCTCGGGCACGATCCAGAACGACATCCTCAAGGAATACATGGTGCGGAACACCTACATTTATCCGCCCGCACCTTCGATGCGCATCATCGCCGACATCTTCAGCTTCACCTCGCAGAAGATGCCGAAGTTCAATTCCATCTCCATCTCCGGCTATCACATGCAGGAGGCGGGTGCGACGGCGGATTTGGAAATGGCCTACACGTTGGCCGACGGCTTGGAATACGTGCGCACCGGTATCAAGGCGGGCATTGACATTGATGCGTTTGCGCCGCGCCTGTCGTTCTTCTGGGCGCAGGGCAAAAACTTTTTCATGGAAATCGCCAAGATGCGGGCCGCGCGGGCGCTGTGGGCGAAACTCATCAAACAGTTCAATCCGAAGAATCCCAAATCCATGGCGCTGCGGACACATTCGCAGACGTCGGGCTGGTCATTGACGGAGCAAGATCCATTCAACAACGTCGCGCGCACGTGCATCGAGGCGATGGCGGCGACGCTCGGGCATACGCAATCGCTGCACACCAACGCGCTGGATGAAGCCATCGCGTTGCCGACGGATTTCTCGGCGCGCATCGCGCGGAACACGCAGTTGTTGCTCCAGGAAGAAACCGGCATCTGCAAGGTGATTGATCCGTGGGGCGGCTCGTTTTATGTCGAGGCGTTGACGAATGAAATCATGCGGCGTGCGTGGGGACACATCCAGGAAGTCGAAGCGCTCGGCGGCATGGCGAAAGCGATTGAGACGGGCTTGCCGAAGTTGCGCATCGAAGAAGCGGCGGCGCGGCGGCAGGCACACATTGATTCCGGCAAGGAAGCGATCATTGGCGTGAACACTTTGCGCCTGGAGAAAGCCGAGAAGCTTGACGTGCTCGAGGTGGACAACACCACCGTGCGCGATTCGCAAATCAAGCGGCTGCAAAAACTCAAAGCCGAACGCGACAACGCCAGGGTGAACGCGTGTCTGGAGGCGTTATCCAAAGCAGCGGAAAGCGGCCAGGGCAATTTGCTCGCGTTGGCGGTGGACGCGGCGCGGGCGCGGGCGTCGTTGGGCGAAATTTCGTTCGCACTGGAAAGACATTTCAACCGGCACAAAGCCGTCATCCGATCTGTGAGTGGCGTGTATCAATCTGAATTCGGGCAGGACCCGCAAATCGAGCAGGTCCGCAAACTGACTGACAGCTTCGCGGAGAAGGAGGGGCGCCGCCCGCGAATTCTCATCGCGAAGATGGGCCAGGACGGTCACGATCGCGGCGCGAAAGTGGTGGCGACCGCCTACGCCGATCTCGGTTTCGACGTGGACATCGGCCCGCTGTTTCAGCAACCGGACGAAGCCGCGCGCATGGCGGCGGAAAACGACGTGCATGTGGTGGGCATCAGTTCACTCGCCGGTGGTCACAAGACCTTGCTGGTGCAATTGCGCGATGAACTCAAAAAGATCGGGCGCGAGGACATCATGATCTTGGTGGGCGGCGTCATTCCGCCGCAGGATTATGATTTTCTGAAAGCGAACGGCGCGGCGGCGGTGTTCGGCCCCGGCACGTTCATTCCCGACGCGGCGAAGGAAATTCTGACGCAGTTGAATCAAGCGTTGGATTGATAAATGAAGCAGCATGGCCAAGCGAAAAATCAACGACATAGCGGCAGGCATTTTACCTGCCGTAGAGCCCCGGCTTCCAGCCCGGCGGAAAGGTCGTCGCTTGGCAATAGAGTCGCGAGGAAGAACGTGCGCTTTCCCCTCACCCCGGCCCTCTCCCCAAGGGAGAGGGAGAATGATTCGCCGGTTGTTGGAGTATCGGGTGGTGCTGGCTCAGCGGTCACGTATCGAGTCAGTGATGGCGGAGAAAGCCAAGCTGGATGTCAAGCGTTTCAAATCGTGCAATTGCTGTTCCCTCTCCCCGGGGGAGAGGGTCAGGGTGAGGGCGAGCGATTCGGAAAGACTGACTTCAACAAAGGTCGCATGAGAGAAGCCTCGACCAATACCACTTCTCCGCGCCATCCGCGCCGGCTAACGGTAGATGATTACGTTGCGGGCGTGTTGGCGGGGGAGCGGGCGATTCTGGCGCGGGCCATTACGTTGGTGGAAAGCAACTCACGGATGCACGAAGCGCAGGCGCAGGAGGTTCTAAACCGCCTGCTGCCGCACACGGGCAAGGCGAAGCGCGTCGGCATCACCGGCGTGCCGGGCGTGGGCAAGAGCACGTTCATTGAGACGTTCGGATGTCAGTTGGTGGAGCGCGGACACAAACTCGCGGTGCTGACAATTGATCCGACCAGCGCGCGTTCGGGTGGCAGTATTCTCGGCGATAAAACGCGCATGGAAAAACTGAGCGTGGCGCCGAATGCGTTCATTCGTCCCTCGCCATCCGGTGACACGCTTGGTGGGGTGGCGCGGCGGACGCGTGAAACGATGTTGCTCTGCGAGGCGGCGGGGTTTGACACGATTTTGGTCGAGAGCGTCGGCGTGGGGCAGAGCGAAATCACGCTGCGTTCGATGGTGGATTTTTTCCTGTTGTTGTTGCTGCCAGGTGCCGGGGACGAATTGCAGGGCATCAAGAAGGGCATCGTCGAAATGGCGGACTTGGTGTTGATCAACAAGACCGATGGCGACAATCGGATGCGGGCCGAACTCGCGCGGGTGGATCAGGACGCGGCGTTGCACTATTTACAGCCGGCAACGCCGGGGTGGAAAACGGAAGTGATGCTGGGGTCCGGTCTGACCGGGGAAGGATTGCCGCAGGTGTGGGAACGCATTGAGAAGTTTTACGCGGAGTTGCACGCGAACGGCGTCATCGCCAGGCGGCGGCAGTCGCAGACGCTGGAGTGGCTGAACGATTTGATTCACGACGAACTGCGCCGGCGGTTTGATCACGATCCGCGCGTGATCGCGAAGCTGCCGGAGTTGCGGAGCGCGTTGCTGCGCGGGGAAATCACGGCGGTGCGGGCGGCGAATGTTTTGCTGAAAGCGCACAACGAAGCGGAGCAAAAGTCATGAAAGCGCAAAATATCCCGGAGCGACTGCTGGATGGTGTGACGCTCGCCCTCACCCCGGCCCTCTCCCCCGGGGAGAGGGAGAATGGCACGCCGTCGCTGGAGAATTGCGGATGGTTTGATTTGACGTGCGCTTTCACGTCAAGTCACCAACCGACGGCGCTGGCACTGCGAGTGAGCAAATTCGCAGTTCGCACCGATAGCTGTTCCCTCTCCAGGAACGGAGCGCGGAGCATTGCTCCGCGTGTCGAGCCGAGCGGAGCAATGCTCCGCGCTCCAGTTCGGGGGCTCAAAGCGCAAACTGGGGTTGGGCGAAATCTCTCCTTGGGGGAGAGGGTCAGGGTGAGGGCGGGCGGTGAACCAATTATTCTGAATTTGAAGCACAACGAACTTTGACACTTTATGATCAAGAAAATTGACCACCTGGGCATCGCGGTGAAATCACTGGATGAAGCGGTGCCGTATTACGAAAAAGCCCTCGGCTTGAAATGCGAGCATCGCGAGGAAGTGCCGTCGCAGAAAGTGCGCACGGCGTTCTTCCACTGTGGCGAGGTTCACATTGAATTGCTCGAACCGACCGATCCAGAGAGTCCCATCGCCAAGTATCTGGAGAAGAATCCGGCGGGTGGCATTCATCACATCGCCTTCGGCACCGACGACGTGCAGGCGCAACTCAAGCAGGCCGCCGACGCGGGCGTGAAGTTGATTCACGACAAGCCGTTCGATGGCGCGGGCGGCAAGCTGGTCGCGTTCTTGCATCCGAAATCCACTTATGGCGTGCTGACGGAGTTTTGCATGCCGAAACCGAACTGAAAGCAAACCACGAATGGACCCGAATAGACACAAATGGAGCGCGGGCTTTAGCCCGCTTCAGCGTGCGAGCGGTATTTATGGTTCGCACGTCTCCTGCGTGGTGGCGCTGAAGCGGCCTGAAGGCCGCGCTCCAGCCGGTTTGATTCGTGTTCGTTCGTGTCCATTCGTGGTTAAACCCTGAAGAATTTATGGCCATACCGAAATCATTCCTCGAAGAACTGGAAAAAAAGCGTGCCGCAGTTCGTGCCGGCGGCGGTGAAGACAAGCTCGAAGCCCGTCGCAAGAAGGGCGTCATGACGGCGCGCGACCGGCTGAAGGAGTTGTTCCTTGCCGGGACATTTCAGGAGTCCGGCATGCACGCGGATCACGATTGCCACAACTTCGGCATGGAAAAGAAATCCCTGCCGGGCGACGGCGTGGTGACGGGCACGGGATTGGTGGATGGCCGCGCGGTGGCGGCGTTCAGTCAGGACTTCACCGTGGGCGGCGGCGCGTTGGGCCGCATTCACGCGAAGAAGATTTGCGACGTGATGGAGCACGCGCTCAAGGCCGGCTGTCCGATTGTGGGTTTCAACGATTCCGGTGGCGCGCGGATTCAGGAGGGTGACGATTCACTGTCCGGCTACGGCCAGGTCTTTTTCCGCAACGTGCTGGTGTCGGGCGTGGTGCCGCAGATTGCGGTGATCGCCGGGCCGTGCGCGGGCGGCGCGGCGTATTCGCCGGCGTTGATGGATTTCATCATCATGGTGAAGGACAGCGCCAACATGTTCATCTGCGGGCCGGAAGTCATTCAGGCGGTGACCGGCCAGAAATGCACGATGGCCGAGATCGGCAGCGCGCAGGCGCACGCCAGCGTAAGCGGCAACATTCATTTCGTGGCCGAGAACGATACCGACGCGGTGCGCATCGTGAAAAAACTGCTCTCGTATCTGCCGTCGAACAACGTGATGGACCCTCCACATCATCCGACGCCGCAGGTGGATTTGAGTCCCGACACGGAGTTCAACAAACTCGTGCCCGACGACGCGAAGAATCCGATGGACGTCACCAAGGTCATCGCTCGTCTGGTGGACAAAGGCGATTACCTTGAGGTGATGAAGGAGTTCGCCAAGAACATCGTGCTCTGCTTCGCGCGGATTCAAGGCGTTGTGGTCGGAATCATCGCGAATCAATCCGCGGTGAAAGCCGGCACGCTGGACATTGATGCTTCGGACAAGGCGGCGCGGTTCATCCGCTTTTGCAACGTGTTCAACATTCCGATCGTGAACCTGGTGGACGTGCCCGGCTTTCTGCCGGGAGTTGCGCAGGAGCGCGGCGGCATCATCCGGCACGGCGCGAAGATGCTGTTCGCTTACGCATCGGCCACAGTGCCGAAGATCACGGTGATTCTGCGCAAAGCCTACGGCGGCGCGTATCTGGCCATGTGCAGCGCGGACATGGGTGCGGATGCTGTTTACGCCTGGCCGACCGCCGAAATCGCCGTGATGGGCGCGGAAGGCGCGGTGAAGATTCTCTACAAACGCGAGATCGCCGCCGCGGCTGATCCGAAGAAGGAGGAGGCAAAACTGGTGGCCGATTATCGCGCGCACTTTTGCTCGCCCTACGAAGCAGCGAAGAAGGCGATGATCAACGATGTTATCGCGCCGGCGGAAACGCGCGCGGTGGTTTCGCTCGCGTTGCGCAATCTGTTGAGCAAACGTGAAACGCGTCCGCCGAAGAAACACGGGACGATTCCGTTGTGAACCTTGGGCGTAACGAATCATGAACTTGAGAAATGCCCTCACCCCGACCCTCTCCCATCCGATGGGAGAGGGAGAATCTTCCGCCGATGGTTTGAAATGTCGTGCGGCGATTGCGGGATGGTCGTACGACCAACTGCGAGTGTTCGAAACCTGTTCCCCTCTCCCGTCGGACGGGAGAGGGGTCAGGGGTGAGGGGCATTCGCTTCGCAATCCCAGAACTGAATTATGAACTCCACTCCTCCTCCTGACGACCTGTCACCGGCCGAGTCGAATCTTGGCAAGCTGCTGGCCTTGATTCACCGCGTGTTGCCGCGGCTCGACGACCCGGCGCGCAAGGCCGAGGTGCAATCCGCATTAAGCAAGGCCGCTTCGTTTCTCGAGGCGGCACGCGCGGCGCACAGCGGTGGCGTTGCCTCGCTGCCGCCAATTGGTTCGCAACAAGTCGCCACGGCGGTGGCACCGGAAATCGCGGCGGTGATTGCGGCGGCGGTATCGGTGGTGCTGGATCGGCCCTACCGGCTGGTGTCCGTGCAACAGGTGACGGTGCCCGTCGTGCCGCATCTCAATGTCTGGGCGGTGGAAGGCCGCACGCAGATTTTCATGTCCCACAAAGTCCGTTGACCCCTTTACCAAATCGCATGATCAAACGACTTCGCGTCACCGTGGATGGCAATTCTTACGACGTCACCGTCGAGTTGCCTGACGAAACCAGCGCCGCGCCCGGCGTCATCGCGCCGCCAACTCCGGCAGCCAGTGCTCCGGCGGCGCCCGCTGCTGCTCCGGCCGCCGCGCCCAGAACGGCAGCGCCAACCCCAGCGCCCGCTTCTGCCTCAACGTCTTCCGGTCCGGCCGGTCCGGGCGATGTGCCCAGTCCGCTGGCCGGTCGCGTGACCGCTGTGGTGGTGACCGTCGGACAGGAAGTGAAGGAGGGCGACCACCTCGTGACTTTGGAGGCAATGAAGATGAACACGTTTGTCTTCGCCCCTAGGAGCGGCAAGGTTGCTGAGATCAAAACCGAAGTCGGGGCAACAGCGGAAGAAGGCCAGGTGCTGGTGAAGATTGCGTAACTGGCAGAAGACCTAAGATTGAAGTTTTCGTGGCCACTGAAGTAACAAACAATTCTGCGGTTCTCTCTGCCGATTGTAGCCGCCGAGGGAACGAGGCGGAATCTCCAGGATTGCAGTATCCTCCGCCTCCTCACGTCGGCGGCTACAGACCTAGGAATGAGACGTGGCGGTTGCACGAATATGCGGAAGTCACTTCCACCAATCTCATCGCGGCCAAGCTGCCCGCCTGGCACGCGGTGCGCGCGGACACGCAGACGGCGGGGCGCGGACGGTTTCAACGGAGTTGGGTTTCCGACGCTGGCGGTCTGTGGCTTTCTGCGGTGGTGCCCGTGGAAACGAATTCGCCGGCGTGGCGACTGTTGCCACTGGCCAGCGGTGTAGCCGTGTGTGACGCGTTGCGGGCGCTCGGCGTCAAGGAACTCCGGCTTCGCTGGCCTAACGACGTGCTCGTGGGCGACCGCAAACTCGCGGGATTGTTGATTGACCAGTTCCAGTCCGGCCGGGCAATCGTCGGCATCGGCATTAACGTGAACAATCATCCACAGACGCGCGATGCAGCATTGAACGGTCACGTTGTGCGATTGGCGGATATGATTTCGCCGTCGCCTTCCGTGAGCGACCTTGCGGATCGCGTGTTGACGGCGTTGAGTGACGTTTGGCGCGAGGTGTTGGACAAGAGACCGGCATCCATCCTGTCCCGCGTGAATGCGCTTTGGGACTTGCCACGCCGCGTGCAGCTCGATCTGGACGGCACGGTGGTCGAAGGCAACTTTACCGGCGTGGACGCGGGCGGGCGATTGCGGCTGCGCTTGTCCAGCGATGTGAACCAGTTTTTTGAACCGCAGGACGTAAGGCTTCTGCGCGATGTCCCCTGAATGATTCCATGAAACCATTGACGAAACTGACCAAAGAAGAAGCGGCGCAATACATCAACAACGCCGAAACCGTGGCCGTGAGCGGTTTCACCGCCGCCGGCGCACCCAAAGCCGTGCCAGGTGCGATTGCGGCGCGAGCAGAAGCGGAACACGCCGCCGGACGACCGTTCAAAATAAATCTCATCTCCGGCGCATCCACCGGGCCGTCGCTCGACGGCGCGCTCGCGCGGGCCAAGGCGCTCGGATTTCGCACGCCGTATCAATCCGATCCCGATTTGCGCAAAAGCATCAACGCGGGCGAGACGGAGTTTTTCGACATGCACCTGTCGCGGTTGCCGCAGGACGTGCGTTATGGCTTTCTCGGCCATCTCCACACCGCGCTCATCGAAGCCAGCGAGGTCACGAAGTATGGCGAGATTGTGCTGACCTCCTCGGTAGGGGCGTCACCGACATTCGCCCGCCTAGCCGACAAGGTCATCATCGAATTGAACCGATACCACCCGCCGATTCTGCGCGGTTCGCACGACATTTATGAGCCGGATGATCCGCCGCGGCGGAGCGACGTGCCCGTGTTCACGCCTTCCGACCGGATTGGCCACCCGGCCATCCAGATTGACCCGGCCAGAATCCTGGGCGTGGTGGAAACGAATCTGCCCGACGAAACCGGCGCTTTCGCGGACGTCAGTCCCGTGACGGCGAAGATCGGTGATCACGTCGCGGAATTTCTCGCCGCGGAAATCAAACGCGGGTTGATTCCCAAAACGTTTCTGCCCGTGCAATCCGGCGTGGGCGACACCGCCAACGCCGTGCTCATGGCCATGGCCGAGCATCCGGAGATTCCCAACTTCCAGATGTACACCGAAGTCATCCAAGACGCGGTGATCGCGTTGATGCGTAAAGAACGGGTGACGTTCGCCAGCGGGTGTTCGCTGACCGTGCCGCCGGCCACGTTGCAAGCCATCTACGGCGACTGGGAATTCTTCCGCCCGCGCCTGCTGTTGCGGCCGCAGGAAATCACCAACAACCCGGAAATCGTCCGCCGCCTCGGTACTATTTCCGTCAACACCGCCATCGAAGTGGACCTCAGTGGCAACGTGAACAGCACGCACGTGCTGGGCAAACACATGATGAACGGCATCGGCGGCTCGGCGGACTTTGCGCGGGCGGCGTTCCTCTCAATGTTCATCTGCCCCTCGACCGCGAAGGGCGGCAAGATCAGCACCATTGTGCCGATGGTCAGCCATCTGGACAGCAGCGAACATTCGGTGTGCGTGATCGTCACGGAACATGGCGTCGCCGACCTGCGCGGCAAGTCGCCCACGGCCCGGGCCAGACTGATCATCGAGAATTGCGCGCATCCGGATTATCGCCCGATCCTGCGGGATTACATCTCACGCGGTGGCAACGGCCATTCGCTGCAAAGCCTCGGCGCGGCGTTTGGGTTGCATCAACAGTTTGGCAAGACCGGCGACATGCGAGGCGTTTCCTGGGGCAGCTACTTCTGACGTTCAAGGGTGACGTTTGCTTGAGATGGCTGGAGACATGCTTGCGTTGTCGGTGACTCCGTTCCCAATGGCGCAAATCACGATTTGCGAGGCTGATGATCCATGAACAGGCTTGAAATTGCAGGGCTTTCATCAGCACCCGGCTTCAGCCCGTCCCGGCTGCGAGTTTGAGCATCGTTCCGGTGCGGTGGAGGGCAGTGCAGCGAGACGCCGCCGCAATTCGCAGGCGAGTCACCCGCGCTCGTGCGCCTGAGAAGGCGGGAAACCCACCAAGAACATCACCTCACAGTGGAGTGAGATTAAGAGCGTTTACACCAAGCGGCAGCACGGGAAGTGCGCCTTTTGCGAACGGTTGCTTGGCGAACACGAGTTGGCGGGAGTCGAGTTTGATGTGGAACATTACCGTCCGAAAGCTGCCGTCAAGGCATGGCCGACTGCGGACATCATCGCTGAATTGAAATTGCCAGCGGACTTTCCGCGCAGCACCGGCAAGGGTAAGGGCTATCGCTTCCCCGCCTATCACCATCTCAACCACGCAAGTCCGTGCAAAACCTGAAACAGTCGGCTCAAAGCGAATTTCTTCCCCATCGCGGGCCTTCCAACCAATCATCGCCGCACCGATGCCGCTGGTGATGTGGTCGTGGTGCAACTCCGCAAGCTGCCTCGCAACGCCGCCGGGCGCAGAGATTTTGAAACGGCATCCTGACCGGCTGCCTCAGCGGTGGTGAGCGGGCCTCGCCCCGTGAGCTGACGCAGGCTATCTAACGGGGCGAGCGTGTAGAACGGCGCTTCGCCGCACCACTCGAGTTGCTTGGCCATGTTTTCCTCGATCATTTGCATGGGAACGTGACCCGGGCCTTCATTCATGACTTGCACGCCTTTGGCCCACGCGCGCTTGGTGAGTTCGCCCTGCACCTCGAGTTCGCCGAATTGCGCCTGATCGTTGGCGTCGGCAATCGAACCGGGACGCAGGCCGTCGCGCTGATGCCGATGATGATTTAATTCAACTGGGTTAAAACGTTTCAAATTCAACTCGTGTTAAAATGTTCCGTGAACTCGGTCAAAGTGATTGAACTTATCTCAATCTTCGTGCTGCAACTTCCGCCAATGCTCCATGAGCGCCGCAGGCGAAACAACGGCGCAACCTCCCCGCTTGTCGGGCGGGTAATCCGCTAATTTTCCGGTCACAAGAAAATCCGCCGAAGCCGCCAGCGCGACGGCCAGAAACGGCTCATCATCCGCGTCGGGCAAATCCAAATCGGAAATTCCACCAGCATCAACGGCCAAGCCGTCCACCTCGATTTTGTTCAGCACCTCGCGGACGCGCTTCGAGTCAAACTTGAAACGCGGACGGGCGAGGACTTCGGCATACTCGGCGAGGATGCGTTCGTCATGGCAAACCTGAACCGCGCCAGCCAATGCCAGCGTGAGCACCTGGGCGGGATTTCCTTGAGACTGAAGCAAGCCCGACACGACGATGTTGGTGTCGAGCACGATTTTCATTTCCGGCGGCGGGCGCGACGGCTGGCGGCGATTTCCGCATCAATGTCCGCCATGGAAAGTCCCGCTGCGCCGCTGGCGGTGGCAGCCTGTTGAAGACTGGCCTGCGCCTGCAACGCGCGCACACTGCGCAAGAGCGCGCGGGTGGATTCCACGGAGGCCGAAGCGATGCGCATGAGCACGGCCACCGGCTGGCCCTTGGACGTGAACACCAAGTCATCCTTGCCCGCCGACTTGAGCCATTGCTTCGCGGGCTTCTTCTTCAGGTCACTGACTGAAATCGTGCTCATGGCCTGAAATTAACTCACCGGCTGCGGCCACACAAGCAACGAACTCCGGCGTGAACTATCCGCGCCAGCCCCGGCGTCGAGCAAATGCACTTCGCTCCGGGGAATCTCGAACAGCGACGCCATGAACTCCGCGACCGGATTGGGCGTCAGGAACTGCCCCAACTCGTGCTGCTTGTCCAAGTCGAACGGCGAGGCCGGAGCAAATGGCGAAAGCGTGGGCGTTTCACCGGCAATGACGTTCGGATGGATGGCGGCGGTTGTCACAAGCTCTGCCACGATGATAGCAACGTCATGGGCGCTATCAATGCTGATGAACGCGGATTGCTTTCAACGCAAAGACGCGGAGGCGCAAAGGATTTCAACCACGGATGAACACCGATGGACACGGATTTTCCGCAAGCTCCGCCGCAAGCGTGGGCAACTGGCGGCAACTTGGGCAAAACTTTTCAAATTCAACTCGCGTAGAAATTCTCGGTGAACTCGGTCAAATCTTCCAATGCTCTGAACGCTGCAATTCACAAAGCCGCCTTTGGGTGAAGCCGCCGTTGAGTTCGCCTGTAACTTACGGGCGTCGCAATCACCTTCACATCCTTGGAAGGCCGTTTGGTTCTTTTCTTGTCGAGCAAAGCAAGTTGCTTCTCGTCTCGCTTAACCTGATTTGCTGGTTGGGTTGCTTGCGATTCGAGCAATCGCATCGCAGCTAAATCCAAATCCGTCAAATTGCTCGACAACGCATCGGACAACTGTTCAGCAGACCGACCGGCACAGGTCTCGACAAAAAATTGGCTGATGAGAATAACACGCCGGTCATTGACTGAAAGCGCAAGGCCGCATTCCTTCAATCGGCTCGCCTTCGACGTCGCGTGCTCGACTGCCCGTTGAAATGCAGTCTTGGTGTCAGACCTTTTTCGCATGTCGGCAGTTTGCTTCCGGCAGACCAAAACAACGTCGAGTTGGATTGGCTCTTTGGCTTGCGACTTAGGCGCGGCAACGGACATCTCGGACTTCACGGGATGGCAGTTCACAAGGGAGAAGCCAGCGCCGACTACGGCGTCAGCCAATGATGTCCATCCATCCATCCGAGAATGGTGGTAAGTGAAGACGAGCAAACCGCCCTCCCTCAGCACGCGGCAAGATTCAGCAAAGACAGCACGCAGCTTCGCTGCGAACTGTTCGGCACTGGTGTCTTGCACCTCCTCAACGTGACGGGTCGTGCTTCGTTTGCCGACAAATGGTGACGGACTGAGTTGCTGCCAGGCAAAGAAGAAGTCGGCCAGTTCCGAGTAATGCACGTTGTCGAAGAACGGCGGGTCGGTAACAACCAAGTCCACGCTGGCGTCAGCCAAACCGGTTGACGACGAACTGCCGCAGGAAAGATGAATGGCACGAGGAGTTGTCTTTGACGATGGAGGCCACTTCGTTTCGACGCGCCCGGTGAACGGCACGCTCGCACCGAATACACGCTTGCCGTTGCTGCTGCCATTCGTTCGCTCAATCTCCAACTCGAATGGGGCAGCATGATATTCAATGGCGCGCACCAGCCGTGACATGAAAAGAGTGGAAAACGAGCCTGAGCTTTTCGACGTGCCCCAAACGTTGCCTTCAATCGGGACTCGTTCAGGTTTCAGGATGTGGTGTGCGAACATGTGCCGGATTGCCCCCGTGCCCTCGCCTTTGTAGGAAGCGAACATGTTGTTGAACTCCAGAACACCAGAGAAAACGGTTCGCAAGGCGGCTCGCGCGTCGTCGTCGGGCAGTTCGAGGATGGCGGCGTGCAGCCAACCGAGCGCGAGCAACTGACGGTCGTTGAAGAATTCACGCCAGGAGCGATAGGCATAGTTAAGCACTTGGCGCGTATTGTAGCCGTCCTTTAGTTCCAACGTCGGCAGCGGGAGCGTACTCCTACGCAACTCCTCCGAACATCGCTGGTAGGCCAGTTCATCTTTACGAGTGGTGGGCAGGTAAAGCTTTTCGCCCGAACTGTTGAGGATGAGCTTGGCGAACATCCGATGCGCCGGCGGATGACCACTCGCTTTGGCGGTTTTCGCGATGGGAAAGACGTGGCGGCACTTTTGGCAGGTCGCCGCCGCGCCGCTTGCCGGCCCGGAGTGCAAATCAAAATCGTGCTGGCAATGAGGACAACGGCTCTTCTCGTCGTTGACATCTGCGGCGAAAATTCCGGCACATTGCGGGCAGACAACGCGGACTTCTGGCTTGCGGTCGGGATAGGCGTTACGAACGAAGATGTAGGTCGGAAACAAATCCACGCTCTCAGAGCAAGCAGGACAGGAAAGCACCTTGACCCAAAAATAATAAAGCGCGTCGCAAACGTGTCCTTCGGCATCGGCAGTCTGGTAAAGCGCTCGAATCCGCTCGCCAACACCGGCCGAAAGCTGGCCGAAGGCTTTCATCAACGCATCGCGATCAAGTGGGCCAAGCGACACACGGACGGATTCGCACGCAACAGGATTGATGTCGCGCCCCAACGCGGTGAAGCCGAGCTTGTGCGCCTCGCCAATTGTCGTCCCGCTACCCATGAACGGATCGAAAACCGTCAAGCCAGCAAAGTCATGCTGCCGGTAGAACGCTTCGACAAGATTTTCGGAGTCCGGCAGCGCCGAACCAAGCAAGATGCCTCGGAAGACAGAACCCAGACGCTTTGCCCACCATTTGTGGATGTGGTAAATGGGCCGATGGATTTCCTTGCGCCAACTCTCCATCTCTGCGAGTTGCGAGATGAACTCAAAGGGAAACGCGTCCGATTCGATGAGCCGACGTTCGTGCGAATGGCCGTTGGACTGAAGCCGATTATTCATCTTCCTCCGCTGCTTCCGCGACTTCCGCGATAACCTCACGCGGCGGACGCATTGCCACTGCGTCAGTCGCCGAACCCTTGAGACGATACGCAACGAAGTTGTGCTCCGTGCCCGCCGCCGGATTGTCCACCGACTCGGGCTTCAATGTGTTCGTCCGCAAGTCGAATGTGTATCCGACAATCAGCTTTTGCGCTTCCCGGCGCACAAGCTTCCCGACCGGGCGGAAACGGGAGTCCACTCGAAAGTCGGCGGGAAGAATCAGCGTTTGATTGTGCGCCGTGCCGGTTGTCAGACCAAACGGCGTGGGAGCGACATACATCTTACGGTCACGAATCATGATGTCGCCGTAACTGCCAAAGCCTTTCACGCTTTTGTTTTTGTGAATGTAGTCGTGGTCGGCATTGAGGAAGTCGCCGTGGCAAACCACGAGGTCGAGCACCGGATACGAATCGCCGTCCGACTCGGCTGGATAACGACCGAATATGTAGAAGATGGCGCGTCCGTTGTGGCTGCCCGACGGAACTTGGCTGTTGCAGTCGTAATTGGCTTCGCGTCCGGGGTAAGCCAGCCCTTTCACTTCAAAGCCGTCAGTCGAGGCGACCAGCCGAAAATCGGGATAGGTGTTCCGACCACCAAGCTCAAAATTCAACTTTGTTTCACCGAGCCGCGCCTTGAACCAATTTTGGAAATGGAATTCCTTGTCCTGCCGACTTTCGCGGCTGATTAACTTGTTCTTGCGAATCGCTTCGGCGCAGTAAGCAAAAACTTCAAGGCATGGATGGCTGGTCGGCATGTTTTTTTATCTCAAGATTTCGGCTTCATACAACCTTCAAACGCAGGTGGATTGGGACTTGGATCGTCAAACCAGTTGGCGTTTTGTGCGGAAAACTCAACGAAGCGGATGGCATTGTCGTATTTCTGCAATTCAACAGTTCTGAGTTCTTCCAATCTCCGACGTGGTGTATCGCCATACGTTGTGCGCCAATAGCGTGGCCAATCCAAAACCAATCCGGAAATGAGCTTCGTATACTTCTCAGGTTCGATTGAGGGCGGCTCTTTCAATGGCGGCTCTCCGAGAATAACGGTGGGCTCTTGGGACATGAGAAATGGGAACTGAATCGTTCTTGCAGACGCGCCGAGTGTTACCCCACTCCACTCTTGTGCCTTTTCCAGTCGCGCTGCTTCCACCAAGGCGTCACCCAAATATGTGTTGGATTTTTTGTGGAGAACACACCGTCCCGTTACGACTGAACCCCGAAGGGGTATCCCTAGCCGCAGAGCTTCACAGAAAACTCCGCAGCAGCGCTCCAGGAACGGAGCGACAAAATCGGGACGATCCACCACCCAAAACAACAGAGTGTCGCTAAAGTAAGCGTAGCGAACGGGAAGCCAGAACAGACCCGGTGAATAGAGATTCTCACCACGGCTGGCGAGTGTCGGCGTCCAAAGATTGTCTGCCAAATGAGGCGTAACCGCGACAGTGATGAGTTTGCCATAGAGCTGCTGCATCGCATCAAGACCAATGTCCTTGAGTTTGCGCTCAAAGCCGAGCACATCCAGCATGGCGACGAGGTAATGGTCTGGATGACCTTCGTCTGATTCCTCCGCCGAAACAGCACTCCGTCGCCCGACCACAACCGCCCGTTTGGATTGAGGGTTTTTTGGTGATGGGTCGTAACCTTGCGGAGCGTCGAAATAATTGCCCTTTTCATCAACCATCCCAATCGCCACACAATACAAATCCTCGCTACAGACGGGTTCGTCTTTGACACGCTCCATGCCGCTCCAAGGGAATGTTCTTTGGGGATCGTCGGCCTGCACCAACGTGTCCAGAAGAATCTTGAAGTTGAAAACTTCATCCAGTTCGCATTCTTGCCAGAGTTCTCGACAGCGTCGCACATACGGCTCTGGCCGCATTTGGCGCAGGCCGTGGCCGTTCTTTGTTAGGTATCCACTTACCATGCCTACAAAGTTCTTCTCGTCCTCCGCAAGGAACAGACTGGCAAACTCAGGCGGCGGTTCGCTATCGGGTTGAGCGCTCTTGTTCCTCACAGGCATGGCACATTGATATAGAATTCACGCTTTCGCGTAAAGCTCGCTGCCTTTTTCGGTGAACTCGCGGGATTTTTCTTCCATGCCTTTCTTCAACGCCTCTTCTTCGGCGATGCCTTGCTCCGCTGCATATTTCCGCACGTCTTCCGTGATCTTCATGCTGCAGAAGTGCGGGCCGCACATGGTACAGAAATGAGCGGTCTTCGCTCCTTCTTGCGGCAACGTTTCATCGTGAAACTCCCTGGCCGTCACCGGGTCAAGTGACAGGTTAAACTGGTCTTCCCATCTGAACTCGAATCTGGCTTTCGAGAGCGCGTTGTCGCGGTATTGAGCACCCGGATGTCCTTTTGCCAGGTCCGCCGCGTGAGCC
>JAANMV010000243.1_pt1 | contig 67446 bp, 55 predicted proteins | sample 7279661 | NCBI WGS metagenome assembly JAANMV01 (sample SAMN14094540, study PRJNA606508) | bioreactor metagenome | isolation source: A lab-scale SPAN reactor treating ammonium-rich wastewater day 121 | place: Ireland: Galway | collected 2017-05-16 | reverse complement strand
GGGCGGACGGTCTCCGGCGGACGCCCCGCCCTCAGCTGCGCGGTCTCCTGCGCGGCTCGATGGAATTCTTCCAAGGTCGCGCGTCCCTGCGCGCTTTGGCGCTCCTGCATGTGGTGCAGGTGCTCGTCGGGACTTTCGTTGGGGCTGTGCGCATGACCATGATCGTGCGAGTGCCCGATTTCGGCCCCGTGGTTGTGGCCGTCTCCGGCGTAATGGCCCGGAGGCAATGGCGGCGTCATAACCGCTCCTTTCGCATGCCGGGCGCGACAGGCATTCCAGCCTACGCATAGGGGCCCGGCAAATCAGCTAGGATTTCTTAGCGGGAATGAAAGGCGCGAATTAAGCGGAGGGAGGGGCTTGGGAAAATTTTCCGAGCCGAACGGCGGAAAAGGCGTGTAGCGGGGATTCGGGAATAAGGATTGAGACCAGGAGACCGTCGAAACCCACTCCGAGGTGCGCATGGCCGGGCGTCTCGCCAGAGCGCACCTGCTGGGCAACGACGCAAACTGCGCAATGATCTGCGGCCTTGGCCTCTTCCGCGTGATGGTGGAAGGCCGTCACCAGACCCGAGACAAAGATCGCCAGGGCGATCAAGCTCGAGAACAATCGGTTTTTGGCGCGATTCTGGATCATGGATTTTCCGTATATGAAGGATCGGTCGCGGCCCTGTCAAGTTGCTTCCCGTCGTTGACAGCCCCGGCCTTCTCAAGTAAGTCTCGCCTTCCATGAGGAAAGCCCCCATCATTCTGCGCGCCGCCACCGCCTTCATGGCGCTGCTGCTCTTCGGCACGATCCTCCTCGCCGCCTCGCACGCCCACGCCGCCGGCCCCGAAAAATCCGAGACTTGCGCGACCTGTCACCTGCTCCCGCACGGCGTCAAGCTGCTGCCCAAATCCGACGCTTGCCAGGCGCCCGTGGCTCCCTTCGTCTCCGCCGTCTTCGAACCGATCTCGGCAACGCCTCGCTCCGCGGAATTTTTTTTCGCCGCCATCCGCGGCCCTCCTTCGCAAGGCTAGTCCTCCCCGCATCCCCTTGAAATTTTTTCTTTGAAGGAGCCTTTATGAACCGCTTCGGGTTCGTCCCAGGGCTCGCGATCCTCTTGCTGCTCGGTCTCGCCTCGCCCGCTCGCGCGGAGAGCGAGGTGGAGATGCTGCGACGGGAAGTGCGCGAGCTCAAAAATACCGTTCAGCAATTGACCCAGGTCGTCCGCGAGCAGGATCGCCGACTCGACCGGCTCGCGCCCGAAACCGCGCCGGCGACGGCCGCGACGCCGGCCAAACCGGCGGAACCGCCGGCTCCGGCCGCCACCGCGGCCGCAAAGACCGACGGCGGCCCGGGCGGCGACGCCGAGGTCTCCGCCCTCCTCGACACCGTCAACAGCTCCCCGCCCAGCCCCGGTTCGGACTCGCGCTCGATCGGGCTGTGGCGCTACCCCTCGGGGGGCGGCGGCGCCGCGAAGCTCCTGCCGGACATCAGCTTCATCCCCTCCTTCGGCGTGGGCTATTTCTCCCAAGACCCGACGGGCGACGTCGGCCACGACCCCGCCCGCACCGGCTTCACGCTGCAGGAGATCGAGATGGCCATCTCCTCGGCGATCGACCCTTACTTTCGCTTCGACATCGCCCTCTCCTTCCATGAGGACGGCGTCGAGCTGGAGGAAGGCTATTTCACCACCTTGGGGGCCGGCCTGCCCCGCGGCCTCCAGTTCCGCGGCGGAAAGATCCTGCTGCCCTTCGGACGGCAGAACCCCAAGCACCTGCACCAATGGGCCTTCGCCGACAACACCCTCGTCAACAAGCTGCTGCTCGGACCGGAGGGCCTGGGCGAGCTGGGACTCGAGATGTCCTATCTCTTCCCGACGCCGATCTTCCTCCAGCTGCAAGGGGGCTTCTACAACGGCGACAACGACACCAGCTTCGGCGGGACGCGCAAGCAGGACTTCCTCTACAACGCGCGGCTGGCGACCAGCGTCGACATCGACGAGGAGCTGACCGCCTTGATCGGCTCTTCCCTCGCCTTCGGCTTCAACGACACCGGGCCCGGCAACCGCACCGACTTGGTCGGCGGGGACTTCTTGCTGAAGTGGAAGCCCTCCGCGCGCACCAGCGTCGCCTGGCAGACCGAGTACATCCTGCGCCGCATGCAGTTCCCCGGCTTCCTCGCCTCGGACGGCGGACTCTACAGCTACGTCGACGTGCAGTTCCTCAAGCAGTGGCACGCCGCCCTCCGCTACGACCAAATGGGCGTCCCGCAGGGCGTGGTGGCGCGGGAGTTCCGCCTAACGCCGGCGATCAGCTTCGACCCGACCGAGTTCTCGCGGATCCGGCTGCAGTACGAGTACGACAAGGTCGCCGGCGCCGATCCGGTGCATTCGATGTTTTTGCAATTTCAATTCAGCCTGGGGCCGCACGGGGCCCATCCCTTCTAGGAGGTCGCGTATGAAGAAATGGCTCTTGATGCTTACGATGCTGCTGTGGCCCGCCCTGGCCGCGGCCAAGGTCCAGGTCGTCGCCACCCTGCCGGTCTTCGGGGCCTTGGCCTCCGAAATAGGAGGCGAACGCGTGGAGGTGAAGTCGCTGGCCCGCGGCAACCAGGACCCGCACTTCCTGGACGCCAAGCCCTCCTACGTCGTCGCCTTAAATAAGGCCGACCTCTTGATCGAGGGCGGTCTCGACCTCGAGGTCGGCTGGCTGCCGGCCATCTTGGTGCAGTCGCGCAACGGTAAGATCCAGCCGAACGCCGACGGCAACGTCAACGCCTCCAAGGGCCTGCGCATCCTCGAGATCCCCGGCGCCAAGGTGGACCGATCGATGGGCGACGTCCATCCCTTGGGCAATCCCCACGCCTGGCTGGACCCGCGCAATGCCAAGCTGATCGCGGCCAACATCTTCCAGCAGCTCGCGAAGCTCGATCCCGAGGGACGGCCCTACTACGAAGGGCGACTGAAGGACTTCCTTCGCCGGCTCGACCGGAAGATGGCGGAATGGGAACCCATGCTGCAGAAGATCCGGGGCAAGAAGGCGATCAGCTACCACAAGAGCTTCAGCTACCTGGCCGACTGGACGGGCCTCGAGATCGTCGCGAACATCGAGGCCAAGCCCGGCATCCCGCCCAGCTCGAAGCACATCGACAGCCTCCTCAAGATCATCCCGCAACAAGGCGTGAAGGCGATCCTCGCGGAGAGCTTTTATCCGAAAAAGGTCCCCGCCTACCTGTCGGAGAAGGCCGGTATTCCCTATTTAATGCTGCCGACCAACACCGACGAGTACGGCATCGCCGCCTATTTCGAGTTGATCGATTACCTGCTTCGTGAAATAGCTAAGGCGCTAGGATGACGAGTCCCGTCCTTCAACTTCAAGGCCTCGTGTCGGGATATCCCGACCGCCCGCTGACCTCTCCGCTCAGCCTCGAGCTGCCGGCCGGGTCGCGCCTCGGAATCATCGGCGGGAACGGCAGCGGCAAGACCACCCTGATGCGCACCCTGCTGGGCCTTCTCCCGCCGCTGCGGGGCGGCCTGAAGTGGGGCGACGGCACTTCCCTCGGCTACGTCCCCCAAGAAAACCAAGTCGACATGCTCTTTCCGCTCAGCGTCTTCGACCTGCTCAAGATGGGCGCCTTCGGGCGCCTGCCGCGCCTCCGCCGCGGCTCCAAGGCCCTCGAGAGCGAGCTGCGCGCCGTTCTCGAAGAGCTCGAGATCCTGCCGCTGCAAGACGCCTTGCTGCGCGACCTCTCCGGCGGAGAGAAGCAGCGCGCCCTGATCGGCCGCGCCTGGGTCGGCCGCCCGCAGGCGCTGCTGCTGGACGAGCCCTTCAACTCCCTGGACTACCGCTTCAAGGAACGGCTTTGGAAGATCTTCGCGGATTGGCAGCGGGCGCGGCCCCTGACCTTGATCCTGATCGACCACGATCTCAACCGATTGATCAATCAGGTCGAATACCTCATCGTCTTGGGACCCGAACGCGCCCTCTGCGGGCTCGCGACGGACGTCTTGCAACCCGAAACCCTCAGCCAGGCCTATGGAGCCCCCCTGCATGTCCACCGGGAAAACGATCTACTTCAGGTTCATTTTTTATAGCCTGATCACGGCGGGCCTGATCTTTGCCGGCTATCGCCTGCGACCGGAGGAGACCTTCTCCTTCTTCGAAAGCTGGGGGCTGTGGCGAGAGCCCATCCTGGCCGGCCTGCTCTGCGGCCTGCTCGCCTCGGGCCTTGGCGTCTACGTCCTGCTCAACCGGATCGTCTTCATCAGCTTAGGGATAGCGCAGGGCGCCAGCTTCGGAATCTTCCTTTCCTTCTTCATCGCCGGCGCGCTCGGAATCTCGCTGCACGACTCGCCCGTCTCCCTGTTGACGGGCTTGGGCGTCGCGCTGCTCGCCGCCCTGCTCTTCGCCTGGCTGCGCCGCGCGCGCCGCATCCCCGACGAGAGCCTGATCGGATTCCTCTACGTCGCCGCCTCGGGGCTCACGATTCTGCTGGCCGACCGCGTCGCGGAGGGGCACCACGGGGTCGACGACCTGCTCTTCGGCAACGCGGTCGCGGTTACCGCCTTCGACCTCAAGGTGATCGCGGGGGTGACCGCGCTGCTTTTCGCCGCGCACTTTTTCTTCCGCCGAGAATTCCTTTATACCAGCGCCGATCCCGAATTCATGCGGGTCAAGGGCGTCCCCGCCAAGCTTTGGACGATGCTGCTGTATTTCACGCTGACCTTGGGCATCACCTTCAATCTCAAGACCCTCGGCGGCCTCCCGGTCTTCGCGCTGATGGTCGTCCCGCCGCTGATCAGCCTGAAAGGCGCCCACGGGATGCGCGAGGCCTTCGCGGTCTCGGGCCTGCTGGGAGCGGTGATCCCGCCCTTGGGCTATTATTTCTCCTTCATCTACGCCTTTCCCACGGGGGCCAGCCTGATCGCGGTGGCCTGCATCTACACCCTGTTCAGCTTTGCGGAGGGCCGGGTCGGCTCGCGGATCGCCGCCCGGGGGCGGGCGTGAAGGCATCGGCGCCGCTCACCCTCGCGCTGGTCGGCATGGGCTCGGCGGGCCGCTCGCGGCAGCGGGCCTGCGCCGAGGTCGAGGGCATCGCGCTCGTCGCGCGGGTCTCGCGGCGGTCGGGCGCCGGGGATCGACCGCTTTCGGAAGTCCTGCAAGACCCCGCCGTGCAGGCCTTGGCGATCTCCACCGAAAACACCGCACACGCCGACTTAGTCGAGGCCGGACTCAAGGCCGGCAAGCACGTCCTCTGCGACTACCCGCTCGCGCTAAACGGGGCTCGGGCCCGCGAATTTTTTGATTTGGCGCGCAAGGCCGGCCGGGTGCTGCACGTCGAGCACATCGCCCTGCTTTCCGAAGAGCACCGGAATCTCAAGGCGGAGATCGCGCAGGCGGGCCCGCTCGTCAAGGGCGAGTACCTCTTTCAGGGCGGTTGGAACGAAAAACTCGCCGACACCGCTTACACCGGCCCCTATCCCTTCCTGTCGGTCTCTCGGCTGGTCCAGGTCGCGGATCTCTTCGGGCCCTTCGCGGTCGAGTCGGCGCGCGCCGAAGCGAAGCCGGGGGGCTTTTCGCTGCACCTCCACCTCCGATTTCCGGAAGGCGGAATCCTCGGCTTCACCGAGGAGCGCCTGGCGGGACTGCCGCGCCGCCGCAGCCTGGCCGCGGAGTGCGAGCGCGGCTCCGTCGCCTTGAAGGCGGGAACGATGGGCGGAGGGCTTTTCGCGAAGGACCTGGCGTGGTTTCGCGACCGGGTCTTGGCGGGAAAGCCCTGTTATTACGACGAGAAGTCGATGTTGGAAATTTTGGATCGGCTGACGGCCCTGTAGGGGTGAACTTGTGTTCGCCCCTACGGCAGGATCAGCATGCAGTCCCCATAACTGAATAAGCGATACTCCCGCTCGATCGCCTCCCGATAGGCCCTGAGGATGAACTCCCGCCCCGCCAGCGCGCTCACCAGCATGAGCAGCGTCGACTTCGGCTGGTGAAAATTGGTCAGCAACAGATCCACGCAGCGGAACTCGAAGCCCGGACGGACGAAGATCTCCGTCTCCCCCGCGGTCCGGCCCGTCAGGGCCCAGCTTTCCAACGCGCGCAGCGAGGTCGTCCCCACCGCCAGGACGCGCCCGCCGCGCTCCCGGCAGCGGCGCAGGGCCGCGAGGGTTTCCCCGGGGATCTCGTAATATTCCGCGTGCATCTTGTGCTCGGCGATCTTCTCGGTCTTCACCGGCAGGAAGGTCCCCGCGCCCACGTGCAGCGTGACCGTCGCCCATTCCGCCCCCGCCTCCCGCAGCCGCTCGCGCATCGCCTCGGTGAAGTGCAGCCCCGCCGTCGGAGCGGCGACCGCGCCGGCCCGGCGGGCGAAGACGGTCTGATAGCGCTCGCGGTCCGCGGCGCGCGGCGCCGATCTCGCGATGTAAGGCGGCAACGGCATCTCGCCCAGTCTCTCGAAGGCGAGTCTCTCCTCCGCCTCGGAATCGAAGCGCGCGCGAAACTCCCCTTCCTTTAGCGACACCAGGGTCACCGATATCCCCGGCCCCGCCTCGGAGGCCCGCGAGAAGAGCGGCAGGCGCTGTCCCTCCGCCAGCCCGCGCGCCGGCGAGAGAAAAACCGACCATTCCAAAGGCGCCGTCGCACGCAACAGGAAGACCTCGACCTTCCCGCCCGTCGGCTTGCGGGCGAAGAGCCGGCAGGCCAATACCGAGGTGTCGTTGGCCACGACCAGGTCGCCGGGCCGCAGGTAGCGCGGGAGCTCCGAAAAGCGCGCATGTTCCACGCTCCGGGCGGCGCGCCTCAGCACCATCATGCGCGAGGCCCCGCGCTCGGCCGGCGGTTCCTGCGCTACCAGCCCCTCCGGGAAGGCATAATCGTAATCGCGAATGTTTTCAGTCATCTTGACAATACCTACCTCGCGGCTTACAGCCTTGGTCGATGCGCGACCGTCTCCTCCGCCGTTACGCCCGCTGGCTCAACCGCCGCCCGAAGACCGTGGTTGCCCTGGCCTTCCTCGTCACGGCCTTAAGCCTCTGGGTCTCGATCGCCTACTTGAAGACCCAGACCGGGATCCTGGACCTCTATTCCGAAGACACGCCCGTCAACCAGCGCTTCCTCAGTTACACCAAAAAATTCGGCGCCGTCGAGTCCCTGATCCTCATCTTCGAAGGCGATAAGCCCTCCGAACGCCAGGCCGCGATGGACGCCCTTGCCGCGCGGCTGAAGGCCGACCCCCAGGGCTACGTCCAAGACATCTTCTACAAGATCGACCTTAGCCTCTTCAAGCAACACGCCTTCCAATTCCTCTCGGAGGCCCAGGCCAAGGCGCTGCTGCTCCAAGCCCAGGCTCCGGACGGCGGCATCCGCGCCCTCTTCCAGGCGCATAACTTCGGCGGCTTTCTCGCCTTCCTCAACGATTCCCTCGAGGCCGGGATGAAAAAGGGCACGCCGCCCGGCGCGGACGCGGCTGGGGAATTCCGCAAGCTGCTCCAGCCCGTCTTCCTGCTTCGCGACTTCCTGGACGGCCAGGAGCTGAGCGCCGAGGCCATCACCACGCGCCTCGAGACCGGCCCCGACGAGCGCGCCAGCATCGACGACGAGGGCTACCTGCGTACCGACGACCGGAAGATGCACGTCATGTTCGTGAGGCCGGCGGACCGCAAGCAGGACTACAAAGTCGACCAAAAGCTCTTGAAATGGGTGCGGGAGGAGATACCGGCGGTCGAGGGCCGCTTCCCCGGCGTGAAGATCGGCGTTACCGGCGGGCCGGCCCTCAACAGCGACCAATTTCAGATCAGCCAGAAGGACATGACCCTGGCCAGCATCTTCGCCTATACGTCGACGGCCCTGCTTTTCATCCTGGCCTTCCGATCCTTCGCGCGGCCCTTCCTGGGCCTGCTCACTCTCAATCTCACCCTGACCTGGGTCTTCGGCTTCACGACCCTGGCGATCGGGCATCTCAACCTCTTCTCGCTCGCCTTCATCGTCATTTTGGTCGGTCAAGGCACCTATTACGGAGTGCACGTCGTCGCGCGCTATGAAGAGGAATTGCACCGCGGGCGGGCGGTGCCCGCGGCGATCGAAGAAACCATCGCCAACGTCTTCGGCAACATCAGCACCTCGGCGATCACCACCGCCGCCGCCTTCTATGCGACGACCCTGGTCGAGCTGAAGGGCTTCGCCGAGCTGGGCTGGATCGCCGGCACCGGCATTCTGCTCTCCGCGCTCAGCATGCTCTTCCTGCTGCCGGCCTTCCTCCTGCTCTACGACCGGCGCCGCTCGCCCGAGTTGCTCAAAGGCGCCGGCGAGCTGGCCGAGCCGCCGCTCAAGCCCTGGATGCTCGCCTTGCGCGGCGCCGTGCAAAACCACGCCGTCTGGGTGATCCTGGCGGTCAGCGCGGTCGGGCTGTGGGGCTCCTACATGTTCTACAGCCCCCGGCACGGCGTCGCCTTCGACAACAACCTGCTCAACCTGCAGGCGAAAGACACCGAGGCGGTGCGCTATGAAAAAAAGCTGATCGAGACCTCGCTCTCGCCGCGCGCGGGGATCTTCATGACCGGCTCGCTGGAAGAGGCCGAGCGCCTCGCCCGGGCGGCCAAAGCCCTGCCCACCGTGCAGCGGGTCGAGTGGCTGGGCGACATCTTCCCCGAGGGCGGCGTCACCGCGATCACCGGCCAGGCCCTGCGCCGCGCCATCTCCGGCCTGCCCGAGGCGCCTCTCTCCCCGCCCGACCCCGCAAGGCTGCGCGCCGAGCTCGAGCGCCTGCGCCGCAACCTCGAGGCGGCCGAAAACCAGGCCCTCGGCTACAGCCAGGGCGACAAGATCCTCGAGGTCGCCGAATCCGGAATCCAGGCCGTCGACGGGATCCTGAAAAAATTCCCCGAAAGTTCCGGCGACGCGGCCACGCGCAAGATGCTCGAGGCCTCCTTCTTGGCGCCGCAACTGGCCGATTTCCAAAACCGCTTCTTCCCCGCCGTGCGCGGGATGCTGCGCGCTGCCGCCGCGGCGTCGCCCATGGCCCTGGACCAAGTGCCGAAGGAAATCCGCGAGCGCTTCCTCGCCCCCGACGGGACCTATGCGGTCTACGCCTTCCCCAAGGTGAACATCTGGGAGCGAACGCAGCTGGAGGTCTTCGTCGCGGAGCTGCGCCAGGTGAGCGCCGAGGTGACGGGGCCGCCGGTCATGTTCTTCGAGATCCTGCGGCTGGTGCGCAAGGACTACTTCAAGGCGGGCTTCTATTCGGCCTTGGCGATCTTCTTGATCTTCCTGATCGAGTTTCGCTCGCTGCGCTATTCCCTGCTCGCCTCGCTACCCTTGCTGATCGGGGTTTTCGGCCTTTTCGGCCTGATGTCCTGGCTTAAGATCTCTTTCAACACCGCCAACATGATCGCCCTGCCGATGATCTTGGGAATCGGAGCCGACAACGGAGTCCATATCTTGGCCCGATTTCGCGAGGAGGGCGGCCGCGGCATCGATTTCCTCTTCAAATCCACGGGCAAGGCCCTGTTCATCACCTATCTCGACTCGGTCACCTCCTTCGTCGGCCTGGCCTTCGCCAACCACCAGGGGCTGGCTTCGCTGGGACAGATCGTCGTGATCGGCCTCACCTGCTGCACCGTCGCGGGGATTTTCTTTCTTCCCGCGGTCATGTCCCTCGTGGCACGGCGCGGCGCGGCGAAACGCGCCTCGGCCGGGGCCTTCAGTTAGCAGTGGACTCTTTCCGGCGGCCCCTTCATATTGAGGCCAGGTCTTCAACCAAACTTGGGAGGTACTATGTCGATTCGAGGTCGTCTGGAACCCCTTGCCTTGACCTTGCTGCGCATCTCCACCGGCATCATCATGGCCGCGCACGGCTGGGATAAATTGCAAAACCTGAACGCCACCGTCGAGCAATTCGGCGCGATGGGCATCCCGAAGGCGGGCGTCTACCTGGCCATCGCCGGCGAGCTCGGCGGTGGTCTGGGACTGATCGTCGGCCTGCTCACGCCCGTCGCGGCCTTCGGCGTCTTCTGCACCATGGCGGTGGCGATCCTGCACGTCCACCTGAAGAACGGGCTCTTCGCGAAGGACGGCGGTTTCGAGTACCCCCTGACCTTGGCGATGGTGGCCCTCTACTTCATCATGCGCGGCGCCGGGCCGGTCAGCTTGGACGCGCTGTTCTGCAAGAAGAAAGAGGCGGCGTAGGGGGCGGGCCCCCGCGCCTCCCCTCCCCGCGGGGCGACCACATGAGGTCGCCCCTACGGATTTTGCGCCACTCCACAGTTTGGGTTTCCCGGAGATCGTGATAAACTGACCCGGCATGAACAAACCGCCGGAACATCGCGACACGGACCCCAGCGAGACCGAGGATTGGCTTCGTTCCCTCGACGCGGTGCTGCAGAGCCAGGGCAAAGAGCGCGTGCGCTTTCTCTTGGGCAAGCTTCTGGAGCTCTCGGCGCAACACGGCGCAGCCTACCCGCCGATCCTCAACACCCCCTACGTCAACACGATACCCCTTAGCGCCCAGCCGCCCTATCCCGGCGACGGCGCCATCGAATGGCGGATCCGCAGCCTGGTGCGGTGGAACGCCATGGCCATGGTGGTGCGCGCCAACAAAAAATACCCGGGCATCGGCGGCCACATCTCGACCTTCGCCTCCGCCGCCACGCTCTACGAGGTGGCTTTCAACCATTTCTTTCGCGGCAAAAACCACGGCCGCTCCGGCGACCAGGTCTACATCCAGGGCCACGCCGCCCCGGGGATCTACGCCCGCGCCTTCCTCGAGGGCCGGCTCAGCCTCGCCCAGCTCGAAAACTTCCGCCGCGAGCTGGAAAAGGGCGGCGGCCTCTCCTCCTACCCGCATCCCTGGCTGATGCCCGATTTTTGGGAATACCCCACCGTCTCGATGGGCCTCTCGCCCTTGGCCGCCATCTACCAAGCGCGCTTCAACCGCTACCTGCAGGCGCGCGGGATCAAGAACACCTCCGACTCGCGCGTCTGGGCCTTTCTGGGCGACGGCGAGACCGACGAGCCCGAAGCGCTCGGTTCGCTCTCGATCGCGGCGCGCGAGGGCCTCGACAACCTCACCTTCGTCGTCAACTGCAACCTGCAGCGCCTCGACGGCCCGGTGCGCGGCAACGGAAAGATCATCCAAGAGCTCGAGGCCGTCTTCCGAGGCTCCGGCTGGAACGTGATCAAGGTGATCTGGGGCTCCGACTGGGATCCGCTGCTCGAGAAGGACGTGCACGGCCTCTTGGTAAAGCGGATGCGCGAGGCCTTGGACGGGCACTATCAAAAGTATTCCGTCGAGCCCGGTTCCTACACCCGCCGGGATTTCTTCGGCGTCTCCCCCGAGCTGCTCGCCATGGTCGAGCACCTTAGCGACGCGCAGATCCAGAAGCTGCGCCGCGGCGGCCACGACCCCGACAAGGTCCACGCCGCCTACCACACCGCGGTCCGGCACCGCGGCGGCCCGACTGTAATCCTCGCCAAGACGATCAAGGGTTACGGGCTGGGCGAGGCCGGCGAGGGCCGCAACGTCACCCACCAGCAAAAGAAGCTCAACGAACAGGAGCTGAAAATTTTCCGCGACCGCTTCGAGATCCCGATCCCCGACTCCAAGCTGGGCGATATTCCCTTCTACCGCCCGGATCCCAAGAGCCAGGAAATCCAATACCTGCTGGAACGCCGCGAAAAATTGGGCGGCCCCCTGCCCCTGCGCCGGGTCCCCAAGAAACCCCTCGAGGTGCCGGCCCTCGATTCCCTGCGGGAATTCCTGGAGGGCACGCAAGACAAGGCCGTCTCGACCACGATGGCCTTCGGCCGTATGCTCAACCTCCTGCTGCGCGACAAGAAAATCGGCAGGCGCATCGTCCCGATCATCCCCGACGAGGCCCGCACCTTCGGCCTCGATCCCCTGTTCCGCCAGGTCGGGATCTACTCCTCGCTCGGCCAGCTTTACGAGCCGGTCGACAAGAACATGCTGCTCTACTACCACGAGTCGAAGGACGGACAGGTCCTCGAGGAGGGCATCACCGAGGCGGGGGCGACGGCCTCCTTCACCGCCGCCGGTACCGCCTACGCGGTGCACGGCGAGCCGATGATCCCGATCTATCTGTTCTACTCGATGTTCGGCTTCCAGCGCACCGGCGACCAGTTTTGGGCCTTCGGCGACATGCGCGGCCGCGGTTTCCTCTGCGGCGCGACCGAGGGCCGCACCACGCTCGCCGGCGAGGGGCTCCAGCACCAAGACGGCCACAGCCACCTCTTGGCCGGCACGGTGCCGAACATCCGCGCCTACCACCCCGCCTTCGCATACGAAATCGCGGTGATCGTGCAGGAGGGCCTGCAGCGGATGTTCGTCGACCAGGAGGACGTCTTCTACTACTTGACCCTGCAGAACGAGAACTACCCGATGCCGCCGATGCCGGAAGGGACCCGCGAGGGGATCCTCAAGGGACTCTATCGCTTTCGCGCGGCGCCGCACCGCCGCGAACGCCGCGTGCAGCTCTTCGGCAGCTCCTCGATCCTGCGCGAGGCCCTGCGGGCCCAGGAGATCCTGGACGAGCACTACCGCGTCGCCGCCGACGTATGGAGCGCGACCAGCTACCAGCAGCTGCGCCGCGAGGCGCTGGCCGTCGAGCGCTGGAACCGCCTGCACCCCGAGGCCCCGCCGCGCAAGTCCTACCTGGAATCGATTTTGGAAAAGGAAAACGGGCCCTTCATCGCCGCGGGCGACACGATCAAATCGGTGCCCGACCAGATCGCCCGCTGGGTGCCGGGCGGCCTGACGAGCCTCGGCACGGACGGCTTCGGCCGCAGCGAATCGCGCGAGGCCCTGCGGCGCTTCTTCGAGGTGGATGCCGAGCACATCGCGGCGGCCGCGCTGGCGGCCCTAGCCCGCGAGGGGAAGCTCGAACCGCGGGTGGCGTCGCAGGCGATTCGCGATTTGGGATTGGATCCGGAGAAGCCGAATCCCGTCGATGCGTAGGGACAGCAAAAAAAACTACATTTGTATCTTGATATCGGTGGCTTCTTCGGTGGGAAAGGCCTCGATCAGGCGGCGGAACAGCTCGACGTGGCGCTCTTCCTGCTTGGACTCGGCGAAGCGGAGGGCCTTTTCGAGGTAGGCGCGGCACTCCGCAAGGCCCGAGCGCTTGCGCAGCAGGGCCTCGACCAGCTTGAGGTCGATGTTGCTGGCGGAGAGCAATCCCTCGAAATCGTCCTGCATGGCATCGACCAGGCAAGATACGGCCTTGGTGCGCTCGCCCTTCTTTAACAAGGCCAGGCCCATGGTCACGTTGGCCTGGTGCAAAAACGGCGGGTCGCTGCGCGAAATCTCGAGGACCTTCTGGCAGCGGCGGATCGCCGTGTCGAACTGGCCGAAGACGTCGATCAAGAGCCGGGCCGAGATCAGCTTGAGGGCCGGGTCTTCGGGCAGGAGCTTCTCGGCCTTCTCGTAGAACTTCCAGGCCTTGGGGAATTCTTTCTTGATCTTGTAGAGCACGCCCAGGCTGGAATAGAAGAGCGCCGCGAGGACCTTGTCTTCCTGGGCCTCCGCGTCGCTTAAGCCCGCGTGCAGCTCGGTCTCGGCCGCGTCGAGTTCCTTGGCCGCCATCAGGTCGAAGGCCTTGTAGAGTCGCTCGCTTTTAACTTTTTCGTGAACGCTTAACACCATGTTTTTCGAACCCGGAGACCTTTTTAACAGATTAACGGGCGAATGGCACTAAATACTACGGCCCCCTATTGGGGATCCTCCGTCGAGACGATCAGCTCCGAGGGGATCAGAATCTGCAGGGAAGAGAGGTCGAGCGCCTTAGGCTGTCCCTGGAAAAAGAAGTCGATCTCCGGCAGGTCTTGGTCCAAGGTCAGGATGGCGTTGTTGCTGCTCAAGGCCAAGGTGCTGAAGGTCAGATTTTGGTCCGGGGTCTCGACGATCAGGCTGAGCGTCATCGTGTTGGTGCCCGACGGCTGATTGTTGCGATTGAGCTTGAAGACCGTGGCCGTGGACTCGAAGTTGGGATCCAGCACGAGATTGATCGGCCCGATCCCTTCGAAATTGGCGTTGACGTCCAGGTCCAGCACGGTCAGCTCCCAGCGGTCGCTGAGCTCGTTGACGACGTCGGCCACCAGGCCGCCCTCCACCGTTTGCGTGACCGGATCGACCAAGAAGGAAACCGAACTCGGCCCCGCGTCGCCGATGACGATCGTGGCGGTGGTCACCATGGTGAAGGGCTCGCCGCTGCCGCCGCAAGCGGTAAGGGCGAAAGGGACGAGCATCGCGACCATCAAAGCGAGCCTTCCCGCGACTTTTCGAAACCAAGCGCTCATGGGCGGAACTCCTGCGTGGGGTGATTTTAGCAAGTCTCGCCCTCCCGCCCAAAAAGTTTCTTGGAAAATATTAAAAATTCTCTTGGGTTAGGTCCCGGCACCCGGCGTGTCTCGCGAGCCGGCCCCAGACCGACCGTAGGCGGCTACAGAATTTCAACTCGTTGAAATTAAATACAATTTACGACTGGACGGACGTCGAAGCCCGGCCTAAGCTGACGTCTTGTGAAAGTAGGCGGTGCCACCACTCTCCAACCTTCTTTACCCGCGGGGTTGGCCTGCGCCTTAAGCTCCCGCCGGGAGGGCTACGCCCTGCGCGGCCTCGCCGTACTCTTCCTCTTACCCCTTGTCCTCTGGGCCATCTGGAAAAAACGCCGTTGCTAAGGCCGCGCGCCCGCCAGCACCTCGACCATCGCCTCGTGCAGGCGTCCGTTGCTGGCGAGGATTTCTTTCGAGTAGATGTCGAAGGGATTTCCGCGAAAGTCGCTGACCCTGCCGCCGGCCTCCTGTATCATCAAGAATCCCGCCGCCACGTCCCAAGGGAAGAGGTTGAGCTCCCAAAATCCGTCGAAGCGCCCGTCGGCGACGTAGCAGAGGTCGATGGCCGCGACTCCGTCCCGGCGGATCGCGCGGGCCCGCATCAGGAAATTTTCGAAGTTGTCGAGGTTATTGTTCTTGGCCTCGCGGACGTTGTAGGCGAAGCCCGTCGTCAGCATCGCGTGGTCCAGCTCGGCGGTCTCGCTGACGCGGATCCGCTCGCCGTTCAGCGTCGCCCCCGCGCCCTTTTCCGCCAGGAACATCTCGTCGTGGTTGGGCTCGTGGACCGCGGCGAGGACGATCTCTCCCTTGTACTCCAAGGCGATCGAGACGGCCCAAAGCCGGTAGCCATGGGCGTAGTTGGTGGTGCCGTCCAGCGGGTCGATCACCCACTTGTACTCGCTGTCCTTGCGCCGGCCGCTGCCCTCCTCGGCCAGGATGTCGTGGTCGGGGAAACGCCCCTGCAAGAGCTCGACGATGGCCAGCTCGCAGGCCTTGTCGACGTCGGTGACGAGGTTGATGCTGCCCTTGAACTCGATGCGCTTTGCCCGCTTCAGGCCCTCCAGCTGCAGTTTTCCGGCGATGCGGCAGGCCTCTTCGGCGCTCTGTAAAAATTCCTTCACGGGGTCTCCTTTCGCCCTCTGCGTGCCAGGGTCCACACCTGCACCGCTTCGGCCCCCGCTTGCAAGAGGCTTTTGCTCAAGGCCTCGACGGTGGCGCCGGTGGTCATTACGTCGTCCACGACCAGGATTCGGCGGCCGCGAACCTCGCCTTTCCGCCCTACGACGAAGGCCCCCCGCATCGCCCGGAAGCGCTCGGCCCGGCCGCGGCGGGCCTGCGGCGGGCTGCCGCGCCGCCTGATTCCTTGCGCGTGGGGGAGCCGGGAGTCCAAGCCTTTTTGCAAGATCTCGGCAAGGACATAGCTTTGGTTGAAGCCGCGGCGGAGGCGCCGCCACCAGCCCAAGGGCATCGGCAAAAGCGCCTGCGGCCCGAAGTCCTCCAGGACCGCGGCGAAGCTCGCGACGGCGACCGGCAGCAGCGGCCGCAAGGCGCGGACTTGGCCGCCGAATTTGAAGGCGTGAAAGAGCCGCGGCAGGGTCCCCTCGAAGTCCCAGGCGCTGCGCGCCCGCTGAAAACTGGGCGGCCGCTCCAGGCAGTCGCCGCAAAGCCGCCCCGGCGGCGTGCCTGCGGGAAAAGGCAGGGCGCAGACCCGGCACTGGGGCTCGAGCAAGGGCAGAAGCCCGGACGCGCAGGAGTCGCAGAGCGCCGGCGGACGCGGGACGAGGGTCTCGCAGGCCTCGCAGCGCGGCGGCGCCCAGCAGGCCGCGAGCCAATCGCGAAAAAGGGGGAAGAAAGGACGACGATCCGCGGGTTTCAGGGCGAGACGATCATGCTCTTGCCGCTCATCTCCGGCGGCTGGGGGATCCCCAGGATCTGCAAGAGCGTCGGGGCGATGTCTTCCAGTTGTCCCTCCGGTCGGAGCTCGGCCTGTTTCCATGCCTCTCCGACAAGCAAGAACGGGACCAAGTCGAGGGTGTGGGCGGTGTGCGGCCGGCCCTGCTCGTCGACCATGCGCTCGCAGTTGCCGTGGTCGGCGGTGATCACCATCGTGCCCCCGCGCTCCGCCATGGCTTGGTGAATACGGCCCAGCTGCTCGTCCAAGACCTCGACGGCGCGGATCGCGGCCGGCAGCTTTCCGGAGTGTCCGACCATGTCGGCGTTGGCGAAGTTGAGGACGATGAGGTCGTAGGCGCCCGAGTCGATGCGCCTCAGCACCTCGTCGGTGATCTGCGGCGCCGACATCTCCGGCTTGAGGTCATAGGTCGGCACCTCGCGCGGCGAGGGGATCAAGACCCGGTCCTCGCCCGGAAACACCGTCTCGTCGCCGCCGTTGAAGAAGAAGGTGACGTGGGCGTACTTCTCGGTCTCGGCGATGCGCAGCTGCTTCAAGCCCCGCTGCGCGAGGATCTCGCCCAGGGTGTTCTTCAGGTGGACCCGCGGAAAGGCGACCGGCAGCGCGAGGGCCTGGTCGTACTCGCTCATGCAGACGAAGCGGGAGAGCTTGGGAAAGACCTCGCGGGGGAAGCCGGAGAAATTCGGGTCGGTCAGGGCATAGGTCAGCTGCCGGGCGCGGTCGGCGCGGAAGTTGAAGAAGAGGACGGCGTCGCCGTCCCGCAGCTTGGCGACGGGCATGCCCTGCGCGTCGACGTGGACGATGGGCTTGACGAACTCGTCGCCCGAATGCGCGGCGTAGGAGGCCTGGACGGCTTTCTCCAAATCCGCGCTGGGCAGACCCTCGCCCTGCACCACGGCGCGGTAGGCGAGCTGGGTGCGCTCCCAGCGCTTGTCGCGGTCCATCGCGTAGTAGCGCCCGATCACGGTGGCGATCCGGCCGACGCCCAGCTCGCGGATCTTGGCTTCCAGTTGCCGCAAATATTCCAAGCCGCTGGTCGGCGGGGTGTCGCGGCCGTCCAGGAAGGCGTGGATCGCGACCTTCGCGACCCCCTCGCGCTTCGCCATCTCCAGCAGGGCGTAGAGGTGGTCCTGGTGCGAGTGCACGCCGCCGTCGGAGAGCAGCCCCATCAAGTGCAAGGTGGAATCGTTTTCGCGTGCGGCCCGGAAGGCGGAGCGCAGCTCGGCGTTTTGAAAAAAGCTCCCGTCCTCGATGGCCTGATAGATGCGCGTCAGGCCGACCAGGGCGACCCGTCCCGCGCCGATGTTGAGGTGCCCGACCTCGGAGTTGCCCATCACGCCCGCCGGAAGCCCGACCGCCTTGCCCGAGGCGTCGATCGCGGCGTGGGGGTACTTCTTCAGCCAGGCGTCGTAATGCGGCTTGCGCGCGAGGGCGATGGCGTTGTTTTCGGAGGAAGGATTAATGCCCCAGCCGTCGAGGACGACGAGCATGACGGGGCGCTTGGCGGCGTTATTCATGATGGTACGGGACGTTCTTCAAAATGGTCAGGGCGCGGTACAGTTGCTCCAGCGTCAAGACCCTAGCCAACTGATGGGGCAAAGTCAATTTGGAGAGGCTGAGGCGCACCTTCGCCCGCTGCTTGAGCGAGTCCGCGATCCCGAAGGCGCCGCCGATCAGGAAGACGATCTCGGAGACGGGCTCCTGAAAGAGGCGCCCCAGCTCCCAGGACAAGTCGACGCTGGACCACTGCTCGCCCTTCTCGTCCAGGACGATCAGGTAGGCGTCGCGCCTGAGCTGCTTCTCGACGCGCAGCGCCTCCTTGTCGAGGACTTTGGGAATGTCGGCCCGGTCGTTGATCTTTTCGTCGGGGATCTCGATCACCTCGAGGGGGTGAAAGTGCCGGATGCGGCGCTCATATTCGTCGGCCAGGTTTTGGAAGGCCTCCCGCTTGATCTTCCCGACGGCGAGGAGCTTGAGCTTCATTTGGGCTTCTTCTTTTTCGCCGGGGATTTTTTGCCCGCGGCCTTTTTGGCGGGCTTCGCCGGACGCTTGGCCTCGGTCTTTTTCTTCGGCTTCGCCGCAGTTTTCTTCGCCGGCTTGGCCTTGGCGGCGGGCCCTTGCCCGTCCAGCGAGATCACCGGGGCGTCGGCCCACATCGCGTCGAGGCCGTAGTACTTGCGCTGCTCCTCGAGGAAGACGTGCAGGACCACATCGCCGTAATCCAGAAGCACCCACTGGCCGCTCTGCAGGCCCTCGTAGCTGATCGGCAGGCGGCCGAGTTTTTTCTTCACCTTGAGATGGACGCGGTCCGCGATCGACTTGACGTGGCGGTCGCTCGTCCCCGTGGCGAGGATGAAGTAGTCGGTGTAGCTGACCAAGTCGCGCAGGTCCAAGAGCTTCAGGTCTTGGGCCTTGGTGTCGAGGGCCTCTTGGGCGATTTCTTTGGCGAGGGCGAGAGTTTCCATGATGTTTTTCAGCTTATTCGCGGACCTGTCCGTCGCCGCGCACGACGTACTTTTGGGTGGTGAGCTCCTCGAGGCCCATCGGGCCGAAGGCGTGGAGCTTGGTGGTGGAGATGCCGATCTCGGCGCCCAGGCCGAGCTGGCCGCCGTCGTTGAAGCGGGTCGAGGCGTTGACCAGGACCGCCGAGGCGTTGACCTCCCGGAGAAAGCGCTCGGCGTGGGCCTCGTCGTTGGTGAGGATCGACTCGGTGTGCAGGGAGCCGTGGCGCTCGATGTGGGCCAGCGCCTCGTCGAGGCCCTCGACGACCTTCACCGCGAGGATGAGATCGAGGTACTCGGCGTCCCAGTCGGCCTCGGTCGCGGCCGCGGCTTGGGGCACGATGGCGCGGGTCGCCGGATCGCCGCGGAGCTCGACGCCCATGCGCTGCAGCTCGGCGGCCATCCGCGGCAGGAAGGCGTGCGCGGCCTTGCGGTCGACCAAGAGGGTCTCGAGGGCGTTGCAAACGCCCGGCCGCTGCACCTTGGCGTTGAGGACGATCTTTTCGGCGCGGTCCAAGTCCGCGTTGTAGTCGACGAAGATGTGGCAGACGCCCTTGTCGTGCTTGATGACCGGGATCTTGCTGATCTCGCGGAGCAGTTTCATCAGCCCCTCGCCGCCGCGCGGGATGACCAGGTCGACCTCGCGGTCCTGCTCGAGCAATACCTTCAACGCCTCGCGGTCCGTCGTGGGGACCACCTGCACCAGGTCGGGATTCACGCCCGAGGATTGAAGCGATTCGCGCAGGATCTCGCCCAGGATGCGGTTGCTGTGGATGGCCTCGGAGCCGCCGCGCAGGACGACGACGTTGCCCGACTTGAGGCAGAGCCCCGCCGCGTCGACGGTGACGTTGGGGCGCGACTCGTAGATGATGGCGATGACGCCCAGCGGGATGCGGACCTTCTCGACGCGCAGGCCGTTGGGCCGCGTCCAGCCCTTCACCACCTGGCCGACGGGGTCGGGCAGATCGACGATCTCGCGCAGCCCCTGGGCCATCTCGGCGACGCGCTTCTCGTTGAGAGTCAAGCGGTCGAGCATCGCCTTGGAGAGGCCCTTGGCCTCGGCGGCGCCGAGGTCTTTTTGGTTCTCTTCCAAAATCCTCGGTTGCGAGGCGATCAGGTGCTCGGCGGCGCGCTTGAGAACGGCGTCCTTCTGCGGCGTACGCAGGTTGGCCGCCTCGCGGGCAGCGGCCTTCGCGGCCCGGGTGATCTGCAGAATTTCTTCGAAGGCCATGAGCGGTAAATCCCTTGCGCTTTCCCGGCGGAAGTTCGAGACTTCGGCCTGTCCAACCACTTAAGCAAAAAGGAGGTCCTATGTCGAGTCTCCAAGAGGGCCAAGCCGCCCCCGAGTTCAGCGCCCAAGACGATCAAGGCAACCAGGTACGGCTCCAAGATTTCAAAGGCAAGAAGAACGTCGTGCTCTACTTCTATCCCAAGGACGACACCCCGGGCTGCACCATCGAGGCCTGCAACTTTCGGGACGCCTATGCCCAGTTTCAGACCCAGGACACCCAGATCCTGGGCGTCAGCTTTGATGACGCCGCCAGCCATCAGGCCTTCAAGCAGAAATTCCACCTAAGCTTCCCCCTCTTGGTGGACAGCGACCGAAAGATCGCCCAGGCCTACGGCGTGCAGGGCGACAAATACCCCAGCCGTGACACGATCCTTATCGGTAAGGATGGAGAAATATTGAAGATTTTTCGCAAAGTCGACCCAGCCGGCCACGCCGCCGAGATCCTGAGCCTCTTGGGAGAAAAATAAACGCAACCTTGACACGGCGCGTTACGATACCTATGGTGTGAATACGAAGGCCTTCGAGGGAACCCAGCCTGCCTCCGTGACCCAAAAGGCCACGAGGCGAGGCCGGGCTAAGAAAGGAGGTCCTCCGTGAAACACACTCAAACCAAGGGCATCCTCCGCAGCACCCCGCCCCCTATCCGGGCCGGAAAACCCAAACGAAAGACGCCAGGGCCCTACTTGAAACGTCCCCACCTGGGCCTGATGGATCGCTTGCTGCGTTCCTTCAATCAAGTGGCCCCGGAGGAATGGATCCCCAGTCAGTACCTCACCTTGTTACATCACAGCCGACAGGCTGGAAAACTGCATTGATCCAGGCCCCGCTTCGGCGGGGCTTTTTTTCGACCGTCGCGATTTCGAACCCCAGCGTCCGAAATCGCGACCCTTCCACCGGACGCTGCGGGGCCTTGCCGGCAAAACTTTAAGGATTTCCGGCGCAGGTCCCCCTGGGGCCCGACGGCCCTCGCCTTGCACTCCCTTTCCGCGAACCTGTTGCGAAAGGAGCCTGCCATGCGAAAATTTCTTTGTCTGGTCCTCTGGGCCGCGAGCTTGACGTCCCCTTCCCTCTCCCTTGCCGCCTTCGAACACCGTTTTGTGGAGCCCGATCCGATTCTCATGGAGGAGATCCGCGAGCTCTTCCCCGAGGGCCGGGAGGTCGCGCCGCGACTGCTGGACTTCCAGGTCGATCCCAACCTCCGCCTATATCGGGAGGCGGAGATCGAGGTGACCTTCCTTTGGGAGGGCGCCGGCTTCCAAAATTCCTTCGGGTATTTTCTCTACCAGGACCTCGACGACGACGGCCGTATCTCGGAATCCGAGATCACCCTTCGAAAAATCTTATGGGAGAACGCCTCGCAGGTCGGCAGCGGCGGCGAACTGCGCAGCGGAGACACCTTGACATTGGGGAAATTCGCGGCCGGGACGCGGATGGGTTTCTTCCTCGAGGCGAACGGATTCCGCGACTCCAACACCGTTTATTTCACCTTGGACCACCTCAATCCCGACGGGCATCGCCATCTGGCGATGACGGCCACCGCCGACCGCGGGCAAATCGTCCTGGGCATCGAGGACCTCCCCTGGGAATCCTCGGACCGGGACTTCAACGACCTGATGTTTACCCTCCGCGCCGACCCGCGGGAGGCCCTGGAGGAGGCGATCGATTCGGGCCACATCCCGGTCCGGGGCGTTCCGGAACCCGCGCCGCAGCCCCCGGAGCTTCCCGAGTCTCCGGAAAAAATCGTGGGGGTCCCCCAGCCTGCCCTGGAGAGCGCCGCTTCCGCCCCCGCCTACCTGGAGGGGAGCGGATTGGGCTGTCGGCTTTCTCCCGCCTCGCAGGAGACGGTCGAGCGCTACGCCTGGTGCCTGCAGTGGGCGGGCCTCGCCTATCTGTATTTCAAACGCCGAAGCAGGGCGCCGTGAAGTTCGCGCGGGCGGAAACGGAACCGCCAAGATGCGCGAGAAAAGGCGCCAAATCCGGCGCAGAAAAATCGACTAACGAAAGCGCTTAGGGATTCCCGCCGCCGGGACGACGGAAGGGAGCGGGGATCGAGGGAAGACTGGGGAGCCGCAAGGGTCCGCCGGGATTGGGCGCATCGGGGCGCGGGCCTTCCGGAGGACGGAAGATCGGCGGCAGGCGCAAGGGGCCCTGAAGGATCGGCGGCAGATTGCTGCGCGGCGGCTCGGGGGGGCGGGGGTTGGGATTTCGCGGGGCCGCCGGCCGGTTGGCCTGACGGGCGGCGTCTTCGGAATCGCGGAGATATTGGTCGCGTTCCGCGCTTCGGCGCCAGGAATCGTCGTCGCCCCTCATCCTCGAGGACCGGCCGGCATAATGATCTCCCCCGTCATAGTCGCCGGGCCCTCCCCTTCTCCGTCCGGCGGAATTGCCGCCGCTGAAAGGCTCGTCGGGCAATCGGGAGTGATAATCGGGCGCGGACCTGGGATTAAAGGAGGCGTAATTGTCCCCTCCGGAGGCCCCGCCTCCGCCCGGAAACAGGATCGACCGGGTTAACTCGCTGAATTGATTGTTAAACCAGTACATAGCCTAAGCTCCACGACCCCAAGGATTCGCCCCCAGTCTTATCGGCGAAAAAGCTATACTGGATGCCAATTTTTTATGTCAAAGCCTTTTGCCCCCGCCACCAGCGGACCTGACGGCAGATACCGCGGAAGATCCGCACCTCCTTGTCGGTCGGCCGGGCCCGATTGAAGAGCTGCCGCAGCAGGCGCATGAGATGCTTGGGGTTTTGCTTGTTTAAAAAGCCGATCTCGCCCAAGAGCGCGCCCAGATCCTCGTACATGGCCTCGAGGGCCTCCAGCTTGGCCGGTTTCTTCTCGGCCGGGGCCGAACTCTTCCGCGCCAGGATGCCGGAGCTCGCCAAATACAGCTCATAGGCGATCACCATCACCGCCTGCGCCAAGTTGAGCGACGCAAAGGCCTTGTGGCTGGGGATGTGGATCATCCGCTGGCAAAGGGCGACGTCGTCGTTGAGCAGGCCGCTATCCTCCGGGCCGAAGACGAGGGCTACCTTATAGCGCGGCGGAAATTTCGGTGCGGCCTCAGCGAAGGCGCGGGGCTCGGTCCAGTTGCCGCGCTCGCGGCCCTTGCGCCGCGAGGTGCCGACGACGAGGTCGAAGCCCGCCACCGCCGATTTTAAATCGGAAAACACCTTGGACTTTTTGAGGACGTCCTGCGCATGAGCCGCCATCTTGCGGGCCTCGACGTCCTCCTTGTCGGCCTTGGGCCCGACCAGGCGCAGGTCTTTCAGCCCCATGTTTTTCATGGCGCGGGCGACGGAGCCGAGATTTCCGGAGAAGAGCGGTCGAACGAGGATCACCGAGAAGGAGGCCACGGCGGATCAGCCCTCGGTTCCGTAGCCGCGGGCGAGGACCTCGCGGCCCTTCGCGCCCATCGGGGCGCTGACGATGCCTTCGGCCTCCATGCGTTCGATCATGCGGGCGGCGCGATTGTAGCCGATGCGCAGTCGGCGCTGGACCATGCTGATCGAGGCCTGGCCGGTCTCGGTGACCACGGCCACGGCCTGGTCGTAGAGCTCGTCGCTCTCCTCGTCCATGCCGTCGGGACCGGCCTCAGTCGGGTCCTTCATGTTCATGATCTCTTCGTTGTAGACCGGGCGGCCCTGGCTCTTGAGGTGGTCGACGATGCGCAGGACCTCTTGGTCGCTGACGTAAGCGCCGTGCACCCGCATCTGCTTGGACAGGCCGGGCGGGATGAAGAGCATGTCGCCGTTGCCCAAGAGGTGCTCGGCGCCGATCGAGTCCAAAATGGTGCGCGAGTCGTGCTTGCTGGTCACCTTGAAGGCGATGCGCGAGGGGAAGTTCGCCTTGATGATGCCGGTGATGACGTCGACGGAGGGCCGCTGCGTCGCGAGGATCATGTGGATGCCGGCGGCGCGGGCCATCTGGGCCAGGCGGGTGATGTACTCCTCGACCTCGCGCCCGGCGACCATCATGAGATCGGCCAGCTCGTCGATGATGATGACGATGTAGGGCAGCTTCGAATCGTGCACGATCGGCATCTCGCCCTCGGCCACCGGCGCGGCCGGATGGTCCTTGAAGCCGCCCTTCTCGAACTTTTTGTTATAGCCGGCGATGTTTCGCACCTGCCCGTCCGAGAGCAGGCGATAGCGCCGCTCCATCTCGGCGACGGCCCAGCGCAGCGACATGGCGGCCTTCTTCGGCTGGGTCACGACCGGCAGCAGGAGGTGCGGGATGTTGGCGTAGATCGAGAGCTCGAGCATCTTCGGATCGATGAAGATGAAGCGGACGTCCTCGGGCGTGTTGCGCAGCAGGAGGCTTAGGATGAATGAATTCAAGCCCACCGATTTGCCGGCACCGGTCGCGCCGGCGACCAGCAGGTGGGGCATCTTGCCCAAGTCGGCGACGACCGGGATGCCCTCGATGTTTTTGCCTAAGGCCAGGGTCAGCTTGGACTCGGCCTTTTGAAAGCGGGCGTCGGCGACTATTTCTTTATAATAGACGGTCTCGCGCTCGTGATTGGGAATCTCGATACCGATGGCCGGCTTGCCCGGCAAGGGAGCCACGATGCGGACGGGGCGCCCGCCCATCGATAGCGAAAGGTCGTCGACCAAATTGGTGACCTTGTTGACCTTGACGCCGGCCGCGGGCTCGAACTCGTACATCGTGACCACGGGACCGGGATGGATCTCGGTGACCCGGCCCTCGACGCCGTAGTCGCGAAGCTTGCTCTCGAGCAGGAGAGAAGAGGCCTTCAGGCTCTCCTCGTCGACGGTCTGCTCGCTGGCGCTGGGCGGCACGGGATCGAGCAGGGCGATGGGCGGAAGCTCGAAGTCGCCGGAAAGCTTCTGGATGGGCAGCTGGTCGTCTTTCTTGCTGTCGTTTTTGACCGGGGCGCGTTGGAAGATCTTCGGCTCGGCCCCGCCGGGCGCGGACGGGACGGGAGGCGGTACGGGGCGCAGCGCCGCGGGCGGCGCCTCCGGGGAACGCGGGGCCGCGGCCTCCGCGGGCTTGGGCTCGGGCCCGTCGATGCGTTTCGGCAAGTTGATCTTCGGTTTGGGGGCGGGCATGGCGGCGCGCGCTTGGACTTGCGCCTCCTTCTCCTCCCGCTCCTTCTCCTGACGGCGCTTCTCCAATACCTTCTCCCAGCGGGCGCGATAGATGGTGGCGAGCGACGCCAGTTTGCGGGCGACGCCGGCGAAAAAGAGCCTCACCTGCTCGGCCAGATCGACCAGGGAAATCTTGGTGCCCCAGATGAAGGCCAGCAGGCCCACCGAGATCACCAGCAGGTAGGATCCGACGTCGCTTAGGTAACGCCGCAGCTGTTCTCCGATCACCGCCCCGATCAAGCCGCCGGCCAGCGTGTTGTGTCCGAAAAGGGAGACGGTGTTCCATTTGAGCTGAAAGAGGACCGAGGCCATGATCAGGGCCAACACCAACAGGAGGGCCTCCGGAACGCGGATACGCTCGCGCTTTTTGGTGAAGCAAAGATAGGCCGCCAGGATCAGGAACGAGGCGATCAGAAAGCTCCCCAGGCCGAAGCCGGAGATCAGCAGGTCGGCCAAGTAAGAGCCGATCAGCCCGCCGTAGTTGCGCACCTCTTTGCTGCCCGCCGCCGAATTGAGGGAGGGATCGAGCGGCGAATAGGAATAGAGGCAGATCAGGACGAAGATCCCCAAGGTCATCGCGATGATGCCGAGGATCTCGTGGAGATAGCCGCTGGATTCGGGGACACTTTCCTTTTCGGGGTTCTTTTTCGCCATTCGCTTGTCTTATCAGTTCCGCGTCTTTGCGGAATCCGTAGGGGCCGTTCGCGAACGGCCCCTACCGAATCGGCAAACAGATACGATTCGCGAAATCATAGCCCCAAATCCGCCAAAACTAATCCGCCTGCTTACGGAGGAAGGTCGGGATATCGTATTCGTCCTGGCTCATGTCCACGACGCCGATCTCCGCGACCAGCTTCTTGAGTTCGCTCATCTCGCCGCCGGCCCGGCTTTTCAGCAGGTCGTACTGCTTCTCGCCGTCGTCCTCGTGCATCGCCGCCTCGCGGGAAAAAAACTTAGCCCGGATGTCCGCCTGCGGCATCTCGCGGCGCTCGGCGACGGGCGTCGCCTCGGCCGGCGCGGCCGGCTGGGAACGAATGACGACCGGGGTCGGAGGCGGCGGCGCGGCGTGGGGAGCGGCGCTGTGGACGTTTTTGTACTTCGGCAGGGTGGTCGCGGGCGCGTAGGTGGATTTTTTCACCTCTTTGTTGAAACCGGTCGCGATGACGGTGACGCGCAAGGCATCCTTCATGCGCTCGTCGATGACCGCCCCGAAGATGATGTTGGCGTCCTCGTGGGCCTCTTGCTGCACGAGCTTGCTGGCTTCGTTGACCTCGAAAAGAGTCATGTCGGAGGGGCCGGTAATGTTGATGATGATGCCGGTCGCGCCGTTGATCGAGACGTTCTCGAGCAGCGGCGAGCTGATCGCCTTCTGCGCGGCCTCCATGGCGCGGCTCTCGCCCTGGCCCATGCCCGTGCCCATCAGGGCCATGCCCATCTCGCCCATGATGGTGCGGACGTCGGCGAAGTCGAGGTTGATCAGGCCCGGGATGGTGATCAGGTCGCTGATGCCCTTGACCGCCTGCAGGAGGACCTCGTCGGCCATCTTGAAGGTGTCGATCATCGGCGTGTCCTTGCCCGCGACGGTCAGCAGGCGCTCGTTGGGGATGACGATCAGGGTGTCGACGCTTTCCTTCAGCGATTCGATGCCGAGGTCGGCGTGCTTGGAGCGCTTCTTGCCCTCGAACGCGAAGGGCCGCGTGACGACGCCGACGGTCAAGGCCCCCAGCTCTTTGGCGACCTTGGCGATGACCGGCGCCGCGCCGGTGCCGGTGCCGCCGCCCATCCCGCAGGTGATGAAGACCATGTCCGAGCCGCCCAGGACCTCGGCGATGGTCGCCTGGTCTTCCATGGCGGCGTTGCGGCCGACCTCGGGGTTGGCGCCCGCGCCCAGGCCCTTGGTCGCCTTGGTGCCGATCTGGATCTTGATCGGCGCATCGGAATACTTGAGGGCCTGAACGTCGGTGTTGGCCGCGACGAAGTCGACTCCGTCGAGCTTGGCGCGGATCATCGTGTTGACCGCGTTGCCGCCGCCGCCGCCGACCCCGATGACCTTGATCTTTGCGTTTTGGGCGAGATTTTCTTCGAATTCGAACATGGGACCTCTCCTCCAGGCATCGCCGGCGTCGCGCGGCGGACGCATGAGATTGATGTTGTCGATGGATATGGGAAACGCCCGGGGCGTTTTTTAGGACCTGGAAGAGAAAAAAAAGGGTGGAAGAATCCCTTCTTTTCGAAAACCTATACTGATTTTCCCTATAATCCCAACTAAAAAATTTGGCTAGAGCCGCCGGCCCGTGGGGGAAATTTTTTGAAAATAATTTATTGAAAAACCCGGCTAAATATTCAGGAGAGTTAAAGCACAAACTGAAAGTAAGGCTTTACCGTTAAAAAATCTCCCCGAACCACTCTTTCATCCGCCCCTTCACCTTGTGGTAGATGTTGGATTCGCGGACCTTGAAGCGCTGGTGGTCGTTGCCCTTGCTGCCGGCGATCACCAGGCCGACGCCGGTGGCGTACATGGGGCTCTTGACCACATCGACCAGGCCGCCGATGGCGCGGGGGGTGCCGCGGCGGACGGGCATGTTGAAGACCTGCTCGGCCAGCTCGGGCATGCCCTCGAGGATGGTGCTGCCGCCGGTGATGACCACGCCGCTGGCGATGCGGTCGTCGTAGCCGGACTTGATAATCTCTTGGCGAACCAACGAGAAGATCTCTTCGACCCGCGGCTCGATGATCTCGGACAAAATCTGGCGCGAGAGGATGCGCGGCTTGCGGCCGCCCACCGAGGGCACCTCGATGGTCTCGTCTTTCTGCACCATCGAGCTCAAGGCGCAGCCGTATTTCTGCTTGATGCGCTCGGCCTCGCCGGCCGGGGTGCGCAGGCCCACCGCCACGTCGTTGGTGACGTGGTTGCCGCCCAGGGTCAGGACCGAGGTGTGGACCACCGCACCCTCGGAGAAGACAACGATGTCCGTCGTGCCCCCGCCGATGTCGACCAAGGCCACGCCCAGCTCTTTTTCGTCGGGGGTGAGCACCGCCTCGGCCGAGGCCAGCGGCTGCAGGATGATGTCGGCGACGTTGAGGCCGCAGCGGTTGGCGCACTTGACGATGTTTTGGGCGCTGGTCACCGCCGCGGTCACGATATGGACCTTGGCCTCGAGCCGCACCCCGGACATGCCGAGGGGCTCTTTGATGCCGTCTTGGTCGTCGATGATGTACTCTTGGGGGATGACGTGAATGACCTCGCGGTCCAGCGGGATGGCCACCGCCTGGGCAGCGTCGATCACCCGGACCAGGTCGTTTTCGCCGACCTCTTTGTCCTTGACCGCCACGATGCCGTGGGAATTGAGTCCCTTGATGTGCCCGCCGGCGATCCCCGCGTAGACCGAGGTAATGTCGCAGCCGGCGACCAGCTCGGCCTCGCTCACCGCCCGCTTGATCGAGTCGACCGTCGACTCGATATTGATGACCACGCCCTTGCGCAGCCCCTTGCTGGGGTGGGAGCCGATCCCGATGATGTCGATACCGTCCTCGGTGACCTCACCGACGATGGCGCACACCTTCGTCGTGCCGATATCGAGGCCGACGATCAGGTCTTCTTTCTTGGCCATGAATTGTCTCTCTCATCCCGAGCGATCGCACCTCGGGGGCCCTTCCCGGTCCAAGGGACGGCCCGTCTACAGCGTCATCAAGACCTTCCCGGGGTAGTTCAGGTCGATGGAGGAGATGCGCGCGCTGGATTTTTGTACTTTATCCCAGATTTCTTCGAACTTTTTGATCTTATCGGGAAAATCTTTCAGTCCTACCTTGATACTATACTTTTTCTTTTCTGGGTAGAGGGTAAATCCAATATTTTTTTCATAATGGATCTCGCTTAAGCCCAGATCCGCGGCAAAAGGGGCCTCGCGAAAGATTTTTTGCAGCTGGGCCGCCGCCCGCATCGCCTCGCGGGAGCCCTGCGGGTCGGTCAGGATACTCTCGTCGCTGAAGCCGGAGAGCACGACCAGATCGCGGCTCTCGTCGGAGTCGGTGATGTCCTTGAAAATCTCCCCCTCCTTGTCGACGTAGTAAAGCCGGCCGGCGTTGAGGACGAATTCGGGCAGGTGCTCGCGGATCTCAAGCACCAGGGTATGCGGAATCTGGCGCTGGACCGAAACGAACTTGAAATAAGGGTGCTGTTGGAGGCGAAATTGCACGTCCTGCACCTTGATCTTGAAGAGGTTGGTGCCGAGCTGCACCCCCGAGCGGCGGATGATTTCGGCCTCGCTCAGGCTCTTGGGGCCGCCGGAAACGACGATCTTTTGCAGGTCGAAGAAGTCGAGATAGGTCAGGGCGCGGCCGCCGCCCCACACCAGCCCGCCGACCAAGGCCGCGACAAACAAGGCGCGCGCCAGCCACTTGAAGCGCCGCTGCCGGGCTTCCTTCTTGACGTTCTTTTTGCGCAATAGCGGGCCGCGCTTCTTCACTGGATCTTCACCCTCGCCGTCGCCAGGATCTTCTCGACCAAATCCTCGAAGGATATCCCCGTCGCCGCGGCGGACTTGGGCACCAGGGAGGTCGCCGTCATGCCGGGCAGCGTATTGATCTCGAGGAAATAAGGAACCCGGTCTTCCCCGATGATGAAATCGGCCCGCGCCACCCCCTCGCAGCCGATGCGGCGGTAGATGCGCTTGGCGTAGTCCTGCACCAGCCTCGTCGCCGCTTCGTCGATCTGGGCCGGGCATATATAGGTGGTGGCCCCGGCGGTGTACTTGGAGGCGTAGTCGTAGAAGCCGCTCTTCGGGACGACCTCGAGCACCGGTAGAGGCTCTTGGTTGAGCACCGGCACGGTCACCTCGCGCCCCTGGACGAACTTTTCGACCAAGACCCGGCTGTCGAGCTGGGCCGCTTCGTGGACGGCGGACTTCAATTCGCGGGCGGTCTCGACCTTGGCGATGCCGATGGTCGAACCCTCGCGGCTGGGCTTCACGATCAAGGGAAAGGAGAGGCAGAACTTGGACAAGAAGGCCTCGAGTTCCTCGTGGAAGGCATCGAAAAACAACGAGTCGGGGGTGGGCAGCCCCTCTTGCCGGGCGATGTCCTTGGTCAGGTGCTTGTCCATCGCCAGGGCCGAGGCCAGTACGGAAGACCCGGTATAGGGAATGCCCGCGATCTCGAGCAGCCCCTGGATGCAGCCGTCCTCGCCGTAACGTCCGTGCAGGGCGAGGAAGGCGACCTCGATCTCTTTTTTCTTCAGCTGCTCGGCGATGTCGGCCCCGACGTCGATGGGGACGGCGTCGTAGCCGCGCAGCAGGAGGGCGTCGAGCACGGCGCCGCCGCTGCGCAGCGAGACCTCGCGCTCTTTCGAGAGCCCGCCCATCAGGACGCCGACGATCTTGTCTTTAAACGGGTTCATCTTCGCCGATCACCTTCACCTCGAGCTCGAGCTTGACGTCGAGCTCGTCTTTCACCTTGTCGCGGATGAGGCCGATCAGCACCAGCACGTCGCGGGCGCTGGCCTCGTTCTCGTTGACGATGAAGTTGGCGTGCTTTTGGCTGATGCGCGCCCCGCCGACGCGCACGCCCTTGAGGCCCAGCTCGTCGATCATCTCGGCGGCGAAGCCCTTTTCGGGATTCTTGAACACCGAACCCACGTTGGCGGTGTCGAGCGGCTGCGAATCGTGGCGCTTCTTTTGGTATTTGGCGACCGCCTCCTGCACCGCCGCGGGCTCGCCCTTCTTAAAGCGGAACTTTCCGGAGACGACGATCTCTTTGCCGGGCAGGTTGGAGCTGCGGTACTCGAAATGAATCTTCTTGCGCGGGTAGCTGTGCAGCGTGCCGTCGGGCCGAAGCACGGTGATAGCCTCGACGAAGGCCGAGATGTCGCCGGCGCGGGTGCCCGCGTTCATCTTGAGCGTGCCGCCGACCGATCCCGGGATGCCGTAGAGGGTCTCTACGCCCAGCCAGCCGTTCTGCTTGCCGGCCTCGACGACCTTGGGGAGCGGCACGCCGGCCTCGGCCTCGACGAGGGCCTCGGCCTCGGTCTGATCGAGCACCTCGAAGCGCGAAAAGGTCTTTTGCAGGCGGAACACGATGCCGCGAACCCCGCCGTCGCGGACCAGGACGTTGCTGCCCCAACCCAGGATCATCCAGGGGACGCGCTTCTCGTGGGCGAAGGCGACGAGGGCGCGCAGGTCTTCGAGGTCGGCGGGAAAGACCATGGCGTCGGCCGGACCGCCGATCTGCAAGGTGGTGTGTTTCTTGAGCGGCTCGTCGAGGCGGACCTCGCCGCGCGCCAATCCCAAGAGCTGCTGCTGCCAGCCCGCTTCGGGCAACTGAGGCGCCCGCTCTTGGAGCAAGGATTCGATCAGTGCGGCATCCATGATGTGGTAATAACTCCTATCATCCCATTGGCAGAATAGAAGGCCCTCCAAAACCGGGTCTCTCGGTTCGGCGGCCTAGAGATCCTTTAAGGGGTTTCTTGGCCAAAGTAAAGAGAAGAGATTGTTTTTAAACACTTTTTTGGATTTAAGAACCGGAAACGGCCCGCCTTCGGGTTAAGGCCAAACAAGGGTTGTCGGAATCCGCACCTCCACGACTTTAATTTAGCAGGCAATCCCGCCCTGAAAACGCTCCCAGCAGTTATTGCGGGAAAAGAACCCGCTTCCCAACATCGACTCTTGTCCCAAGACAGATCTAAAAAATCTTTTCAAAAAAACACTCGAGCTTTCGATTGACGGAGCAACCTATTCCGGATTACTCCGAAAATAGAAACAGCAATGGGGGCTCGGGCATTTCGATAATTCGCTTCATCGCGAAATCCCCCACCGCAAACAGCACTCCACACAAGGCACTCCAATAAAACGACAGGTTTGATCTAAACCTGCTTTCGCGACGCGGGAGTTTGCCTTCGACCGATAAAGTCTACCCACCCACACTCATCCCGTTCCCATTCCGCAAGGAATTGCAATCCGGGGGCGCAAGCTATCGGATTCGGGGACGGGGAGAACCCGGAACAGCCCGGACGCCGCAAGGCGTCCGGGCATTTTTTATGGAAAAACCCCGCTCGAACATTTCATATTGCGGTGCAAAAACCCTTTGTTCATAATTGAGCCTTGGCGAAGTTATTATTGTGGGTAGGGATGTCTAAGGGGTAATAAGGGGCGTCTTCATCAATAATTCACTAATTAAAACTCGATAATCCAGAAGGCCGGCCGACGTCGAATCGGCCCCCCCGTATATCCCCCACCCTCGCTCAGAAAGGGACGGATATGCATTCATTGCCGAATATCTTCATACGAAAAACATCAAGCTACATCTCGCTGATTTTGGCCGCGACTTGGTGCCTATGGATTCTTCCCGGAAAAATCGCGGCCTCTCCCGTGGACGTGGAATGCCCGGCGGGAAGCAGCTTGGATGCCTGCGTGGCCCAAGCTTGCCAAAACGCGGACGGCGGAAAAGTTCTTCTGCAGGCCGGGGTTTACGACGCCAATGTGAAATCGGCGATCAATAACAACAACACCGGCGCGGGACTATGTCCCGGAGGGGTATCGGTGTACGGCAAAGGGCCGAACAAGACCTTTTTGGTCTCCCAAGGCCCGAACCGCCTGAACGCCAACGTGTCCTTGCAGTGGGCCTTGGCGATCGGCTCGCCCTTCGGAGAAATGTCGGGGCACGTGGAGATCCGGGACCTGACGATCCGCTGCGATGCCCCCGGATTGTGCCCCAACTTTGCCGCCAGCGTCATCAATGCCGCATCGGCCGTGGTTTCGAACATCACCGTGGAGGGTTTTACCCGCGGAATCCAAGGGTCCAGCTCCAACCTCGTCATTACGAATAACACTTTGCGAGGCATGGGCGCCGACAACTTCAACGGACGGGGGATCTTTGCGGTCGGCGCCAACTCCACGAAAGAAAATGTCGAGATTTCCGAGAACGACCTCCATGACTATTGGCGGGGCCTTGTCGCGGACACCCTGCTAAATACGACGATCGCCAAAAATTCATTCTCGGAAGTCGCCCAGGGCATCTTCGCGCAAAACCTCGACGGAGATTTGACGATCTCCGAAAATATCATCCACAGCTCCGACCTTGGCATCTTTTTAGGACTGGCATTGGCGATTTTCGATCCTGAACTAGGCGATTTCGTCGTCACCGGATCCACGGCAGACCCGATGGTCCTGGACAATTTAATCCCCGGATCGACCACCGGGATCGGCGTCAGTTTCGCCCCAGGATTCGGAACCGTCCTCACGGTCGACGGAAATAAAATAGTCGGCACCGAGTCCGCCCTGCAAATCGATCCCGACCTAACTCCACCTAATCTTCCGCCACCGCCGCCTTCCGATCCGACATACGACCCATGCCTCCACAGAGTCGTATGGGACGATAATTTCATTCGTCCGAAAGCGGCAATCCCGATGCTGGATTCGGCTACCTGCGGGGAATAGTTCAGATTCTTTTATTTCTTCTTTAACGCCTTGGCGAGTTCGTGCCCGATTTTGGTGATATCCCCCGCGCCCAGGCTGAGGATCACGTCGCCGGGCTGTACCTGCTCGAGGACCGCGGGAATCAAGGAGAGCTTGTCGGCGCGAAAGACGGTCTTGGCCTGGTCCATCGCGTCGTGGAGGGCGCGCGAAGAGACGCCGACGATCGGGTCCTCGCCGGCGGCGTAGACCTCGGTGAGGAAGACCTTGTCGGCGTCGCCGAAGGACTGGGCGAAGTCGTGGAAGAGGTCGCGGGTGCGGGTATAGCGGTGCGGCTGAAACAGGGCGACCAGGCGTCGCTCGGGAAAGGCCTCGCGCAGGGCCTTCAAGGTGGCGCGGATCTCGACCGGGTGATGGCCGTAGTCGTCGATCACGGTGACGCCGTTGTCGCAGAGCACCTGGAAGCGGCGCTCGATGCCTCGGAAGTCCTTAAGCGCCGCGGCGATCTTCCGGAAGGGGATGTCCAGCTCGCGCCCCACCGCGATGGCGGCCAGGGCATTGGCGACGCTGTGCCGACCGGGCGACTGCAGGACCACTTCTCCCAACTTTTCCTTGCGGTAGAGGACGGTGAAGCGCTGCCGCAGGCCATCCTGGACCATCTTCTCGGCGCCGTAGTCGGCGGGCGACTCGAGCCCATAAGTCACCACCTTGCGCTGGAAACGCGGCAGCAGCTCCCGCACCACGGGATGGTCCGCGCAGGCGACGATGCTGCCGTAAAACGGCACCTTGTTGGCGAAGGCGACGAAGGTCTCTTTGAGGGCCTCGAAGTCCTTATAGTGGTCGAGGTGCTCGGGGTCGATGTTGGTGATGACGGCGATGGTAGGGTTGAGCTTCAGGAAAGAGCCGTCGGACTCGTCGGCCTCCGCGACCAGGAACTCACCCTTGCCCAATTTGGCGTTGCTGCGCAGGCTGTTGAGGCGCCCGCCGATCACCATCGTCGGGTCCATGCCCGCGCCGGAAAGCACCTGACCCACCAGGGAGGTCGTGGTCGTCTTGCCGTGCGAACCCGCCACCGCGATGCCGTACTTCAGCCGCATCAGCTCGGCCAGCATCTCGGCGCGGGGGATGACGGGGATGCCCGCCTTCTTGGCCGCCGCGACCTCCGGATTGGTCGCCCGCACCGCCGAGGAGATCACCACCACCTGGGCCCCCTCGATGTGCGAGGCCTTGTGGCCGTAATGGATGCGGGCGCCCTTCTTCTTGAGCCGGGCGGTGATCGGGCTGCGCTTCTGGTCGGAGCCAGAGATGCGGTAGCCGAGGTTCAGCAGGACCTCGGCGATCCCCGACATGCCGATGCCGCCGATGCCGACGAAGTGGAGGTTTTGGTAGCGCTGGAACACGCCCCTCCCCTAAAGACCCAAGGGCATTTTTTCAAGGAAAATAAGGCATTTTAGAATTTCAGGGGATTAATACCCAAACTCGCTGCAGCGCTATGGAAATGGGAAAAAACAATTCGCAGTTTCCGCGGCTGAAGATTAAGTATTGCCAATCCCACCCCTTCAAGCGGACAATTTTCAATCAGGGGTCGTCCGTTCAAGCGGACGAAGGGGGTAGGCATGGGATTTCCTAAAAAATGCTATCTAACTTTATGGCTTGTCTTTTTGACCGGCAACACGGCCATAAGCGCCTCGGCCTACGCCGAGGATTGTGAAGCCAAGTACCACAGCCTCACGGACGAGCAACGGGAACGATTCGACATCGCTTATGACGAATGGAAACCGGCGGCTCCCGGAATTCCCGCCCATGCCTTTCTGGTCGGCTGTCAGGGTTGCGCCGGCGCGCGCTACGACGCGAATGGAAACCACGTCAATTCTCTGGAGATGAAGAAAGTTCCCACCAGCTGGGTGATGCGCGTTCCCAAGAACTGCGCGGACCGGACTTTGGTTTTCGTCCCTCCCGGAATGGCGCCGGCGACGCAAGTGTTCACTCTATTTGCGGGCCTGATCGGACCCCTGATGAACGAAGGCTATGCGATCGCGGTCATGCATCATGCGGGTCCGGGATTTCCGGGATTCACCCCTTATGAGGCCTTCATGAAGCCGCCCTTTCATACCCACGATTATCGCAACGGATATCTCGGGACCTCCCACCTGTTGCGCGATCTGCTCTCCGAAGTTTTCGTCGCTCCGGCGGGATATTATGCCTTCAGCTCCTCGCGCGGAACTTCCATGGGCAACGCCCTTTTGGCCGACGAGCCCGGCGCGCCTTTTGACGGCTTCGTCCTGGGCACCGGCGGAAACGGCGTCCTCACCACGATCATGGATCGCATCGCCTCCTATCTTGCGGAGCCCAACCGGGTTCCTTTAACGGGCTTAACCCCCATGGAAACGACCGCACAGGCGAAATTGGATAATTTGATCGGCCCTGTCGGCATCTCCACCGCCGACCCGCAGTACCGGGAGGCGGTATTAGCGGAGCCGGACGTGGACGCTCAGCTGGCCCTAGCCCTCGCCTACGACGCCACGAAACGGCCTAAAGCGGTGCGACGAGCCTGGGAAGACATGGAGTTCGGTGCGGATCTGCAAAGACCCACCATCATTTTTCACGGCCTCCGCGATCGCACCGTCTTCCCCGGCGGACAGCTCGAGTTCGTGGAACGCATCGTCGGTGCCGGGAAATCCGAGCTCGTCCGCCTGTACCTGGTGAGAAACATGAGTCATGGCGGACCCTTCGACCCTCCGCCGCCGCCCCAAGGGTTTTTCTTGGATGCCGTGCATGCGCTGGATGCCTGGGTGCGATCGGGCACCGAGCCGGGCGCGCTCAACGCGGGGCAATTCGGGGTTCAGCCGAGTTGCTCGAGCGACAGTCGGCCCTTCGCGGAAGATCCGCTGGGGTGTTTTTGCAGCGTCATGGGGGGAGTCGATTTTAACGGAGAGCTTATTGCGGAATGTCATTGAAATGGGAAGGAGGGTAGGCATGCACGTTCGCCATTTCAAAAATATCTTGTTCCTGCTCATCGTTTCTCTAATCGGCGTTGCGGTCATATCGCCCGCTCCACCGGCCTTCTCCAAGGATCTTCAGGCTCATGATATAAAGCACGGCAAGCAAACGCTATATGCGCCCGACGAGATGGGGCCCTACAATGTAGGCATCCGCACCTTTGAAAATGTCCCGGTATTCGGCCCCGCCCTGCCGCGCATCCAGGTTTATTATCCGACTCTCTCCCAACCCAATTGCCAAACCACGTACACCATCACGGGCGTCGGGGGAACTTACCTGCGAAGCTCGCCGCTCTGCGCGGTTCAAAACGCCTCGCCCGCTCCCGGAAAATTCCCGCTGGTCGTTCATAGTCACGGCGGAGGCGGCCCTGGCGCCGATCAACAAAGGCTCAGCCAGCTTCCGGTGCACGAAACCTTGGCCAGCCACGGCTTCGTGATCGTGGTTCCGCGCCATAATGGAAATACGCCGCCTCCGGCCGCCCCGGGCTTCCGCCGAGTTCGCGACCTTCCCTTGGTCATCGATTATATGCTGGCCGCGACCAACCCGATTTCCGCAAGCATCGACGCCGAACGCATCGGACTCTCCGGATTCTCCACGGGAGGGAGGACTTCCCTTGCCGTGGCGGGAGGTTGGGCGAGCCAGGGGATTAGCGCGGATGCGAGGATCAAGGCCATGGTCCTCTACGAGCCGGGCCGCGACAGCTCTTTGGAGGACGTGGCCACGATCGACATACCGTATTTAGCCATGGGCGGAACGAGGATCGAAAATGGAACCGTGATCGTTCCCGAGCTGTTCGAGACCACCGTTCTGGCCACGCCGCGCATCTATGTCAAAAACCAGGAAGCCATCCACTTTAACTATCAAACGGACCTTTGCGGATCGATCGAGGAGACGCGGGAGGCCGCATTGAACGGCGATCCCTCGCTTCGAGATCCTGTCACCGGCGAACTGCTCATCGAGCCGCTCACCAATATGATTCCAAATCCCGCCAATCCCAACCTTCGGATCTGCAATCCCGCCATGGGTGCCGCCGGCAATCAAGCCTGCACCTTTTGGAATCAGGGCGAGGTCGTGGTGCCTCTGCTGCCGCCGACCCAAGCCTTCGGTTTCGGCGGAGGACGCAACGTCTGCACGCGCATTGGAGCGGACTCCGGCGAATCGCTCGACGTCGACCCCGTGGACGGATTAACGGACGACTTTGTCCCCGGCACCGATATCCGTTTATTCGAAGCGAACGATCGGTTTAACTATGCGGGACAGAATCCCGATGGGGACCCCTCCCCAATACCCTCGGAAGAATTCGTCCCCATGGTCAAGCTCTATACCGTCGCCTTTTTCAAAAAATTCTTGGCAGGCGACGGCCGATATATGCGCTTTTTAACGCCGGGATATGCCGATCGCAACGACCTTCAAGCCACCGTCACGATCGTGGACGAGGACGGGTAGGCCGATCCGGACGCACCCTTTCTGGACTTTTGCCGATAATCCCGTTAGGCATTCGCCGGGGCACATGAAAGACCGAAGGGTTTCATGACGCCCCCCGTCCTCTCCAACCAGCACTGTTCCCCGGAAATCCGGGCCAATCCTCTGCCCGGCGACCGTTGCGCCGACATGACGCAGCCTTACCATCCGCCCGAGCGGCGCTTTCGCATGCTTTCGGTGAACGTGGATTTCCCCTTGAGCTTCAGCGCCCGCTCCGGCCGCAGTCGCGGGCCGGACGCCGGATATCCCGAATTCTACCGTCTGGGCGCCGGGGCCCTGTTCCGCCCCATCCCCTGGCTCGGCTTCGGAGCTCAAATCGACAGCAATTGGGTCTTCAACGAGCTCAACCTCCTGGGCCGCCTGCAAGGCAGCATCCCCCTGCACCGCTACGGCATGTTGCGCCTCGACCTCGCGGCCCTCGCGGGGCTGCGGCAGCTCTTCGGCCAGCCGCACGAGCTGGGCGGCGGCGAAGCGAACGTCTCCGGCTCGCTCTTCGCCGCCGGCGGCCATGCTTCCTTCAACATCCAGCTCACGCAGGAGTCCTCGATTTTTCCCTACTTCCGCTTCCTGATCTCTCCGGCGGCGGGGGTCACCCGGGACGCGGACGGTACCGCGGCCTCGCTGCCCCTGAGCTGGGAGCTGCAATTCGGCGTGGGCTGGAGCCTCGATTTTCTGCCCTCGGGAATTTGATTTTTTGAAAGTCCGCGCTTCGGGTAGAATGCCCCCATGCCCAAAGGAAAGAACCCCGTCCTCTACCGCAGCGAGCGCCTCTACCTATCCCCCTTAAGCGTGGATCACGCCGAGTACTTCGTGAAGTGGTTCAACGACCCGGAGATCTTCGGCCATCTCCGGGATATGACCTACCAGACCCATTTGGCCGAGCAGATCCGCTGGGTGGAAGAGACCAACCGCGACCCCACGCAGCGGGTCTTCTCGATCTTCTACATCCCCGACGACCAACTCATCGGCGACGGCGGCTTCATGCACATCAACTGGGAGGACCGCAAGGCTGAGGTGGGCCTCGCCATCGGCGAGAAGAAGTACCAGGGCATGGGACTGGGCGCCGAGGCGCTGTGGCTGCTCTGCAAGTACGGCTTCGAGGAACTGAAGCTGCACAACATCCTGGGCGAGAACTACGCCGACAATCCCATCGCGATCAGCAACGCCCGCAAGATCGGCCTGCGATATTTCGGCACCCGCCGCCAATCGCGCCGCATCGGCGACAAGATGATCGACGTGCACTACTCCGACATGCTCCCCCACGAGCTGATCAAGCCGGAGTGGAAGCCGAAAAAATAACTCTTTTCATCCTCAATCCATTCTCTCCTGAGCCACGCTGGGAACGAACTTCTCCGGCGGGGGCGCCGGCGGCAGGCCCAGGATCTCCCGGGCTCGGTTGAGCGCGAGATCGACGTTGGTTAGGACATTGGCCTCCCCGAACAGCTCGAGTTTCCCCGCCTTGTCGATGGCCAGGTAAGGCTGGGCATGCACCCCCGAGAGGATCAAGGTCGTCCCCTGCTGGTCGCAGCGCCGCTTGAGATCGACCAGGGCCATCAGCCCGGTCGCGTCCATCGCCGGGACGTGGCGCATGCGCAGGATCAACACCTTCGGCGGCTTCTCGACGATGTCGAGGGTGTCCTTCAGGCTCTCCGCCACCCCGAAGAAAAACGGCCCGCTGATCTCGAAGACCTCGACGCCCGGCGGAACCTCGCGGCTGTGGATCGAAAGCGGGTCCTCGAGGTCGACGCCGGCGCTCTGCGGGTCGGCGATCTGGCGCGTGATCATCCCGATATTGGTGACGTCTGCCATCCGCTTCATGAAGAGGAAGGCCGCCAGGACCATTCCTACCTGCACCGCGAGCGTCAGGTCGAAGAAGACGGTCAGAAAGAAGGTCGCCAGCAACACCGCGACGTCGCTTTTGGGCGCCTTCAGCAGGGTCTTGAAGGCGTGCCACTCGCTCATGTGATAGGCCACCACCACCAGAACCGAGGCCAGGACGCAGAGCGGGATCAACTTGGCCCAGCGGCCGAAGAGCAGGAGGATCAAGAACAGCACCAAGGCGTGCACTATTCCCGCCACCGGCGTGCGGCCGCCGTTGCGGACGTTGGTGGCGGTGCGCGCGATCGCGCCGGTCGCGGGGATGCCGCCGAAGAGCGGGGACGCTATGTTGGCGATCCCCTGGGCGATGAGCTCGGTGTTGGACTTGTGCCGCATTCCGGTCATGCTGTCGGCCACGACCGCGCTGAGCAGCGACTCGATGGCGCCCAGCAACGCCACGGTGAGGGCGGGACTGAGGAGCATGCGGATCTTCTCGAAACTCAGGTCGGGAAAGGCGGGCTTGGGCAGGGTCGCGGGGATGTCGCCGAAACGGGAGCCGATGGTCTCGACGGGCAGGTGAAACACCTGCACCAGAAGAGTGACGAGGAACATCGCGACGATCGAGCCCGGGATCCGCCGGGTCACGCGCGGCCACAACGCGATGACGGCGAGGGAGAGCGCGGAGAGCAGGACGGTCGTCAGGTCGGCCGAGCCGAAATGCTCGAAATAGCTTCTCCACTGCTCGGTAAAATGCGCCGGCAGGCTGGGGATCTTCATGCCGAGCAGGTCCTTGATCTGCCCGCTGAAGATGATGACGGCGATCCCGCTGGTGAAGCCGGTGGTGACGGGCACGGGGATGAATTTGATGAAGCCGCCCAGCTTGGCGACGCCGAAGCCGATCAGCATCAGGCCCGCGAGGATTGTGCAGATCACCAGGCCGTCGTAGCCGTATTTTTGAACGATGCCGTAGACGATGACGACGAAGGCCCCGGTCGGGCCCCCGATCTGCACCCGGGAACCGCCCAAGGCCGAGATCAGAAAGCCCGCGACGATGGCGGTGAAGAGGCCCCGCTCGGGAGGGACGCCGGAGGCGATGGCGAAGGCCATGGCGAGTGGCAGGGCCACCACGCCGACAATGCCTCCGGCCATGAGGTCCTTGAGGAATTGCGAAAGGCTGTAGTCTTTAAGAGACCGGATCGATTCGGGAATCGATGGCATTGCGAAAGGTCCTATAAGGCCTTTGCGGCGATTTTTCGAGTTTTTTTTCTTTCCGCCCCGTCCCTAAAGGCACAACCTTTCCCGGCCCACCCCGAAAAACCCGGCGCATTTCCTTCATTTAGGCTCGGGACCGGAGGCCGCTCCCCGCGCGGCGGCCCTACCGGAAGATTCGCGCGCCCAGGGGCATGAACCGACTTTCGACAAAACCATTCTCGCCGCCTCCCGGACTCGCGGCCTCGCTGGACGCGGCCTCCGCCGCCGAGCTTGCGGCCCTCGCTTCGGATCCCCATTCGGACCTCCGCAACCAAGACCTGCTGCGGCTGGGCCGCCGTTGGCGGGCGGAGGGGCACGACGAGCGCGCGGCGCGGCTCTTCGCCTGCTTGGGGGGAGAGAACGCTTCCGGAAACGCCGCCGCCACGGCCGAGCGCGAGTTGGCCGCCGTCGCCGGGACGGGGAGCTTCGGTCCGAGATTCGAATACCTCGCCTCCCGCTTGGCCCGCGACCTCACCGACTACCGCCAGCTGCTGCCCATGCTGGCCGCGGGCTGGGTGGGCGAGATCGCGGGGGCCGCGGCCCTTTCCCGGCTCGCCGGCGCCGGCCGTTCCGCACTCGCGGCGCGCCTGCTTGCGGGCGGGACCGCCCTACTCGCCGAGACGCCGGTCCTCGTCGGCGCGCAGCGGCTCCTGGCTTCCGAATCCGCGCCTCCCCTCCACCGCGCCTGGGCGAGCGGCCTGTTGGGACTCGGAGTCATGAAGTTGTTCGGAGCCTTTGGCCACGGCGCGACGGCCCGTCTGCCCGCTCGGCTGGCCTTCGCCCGGCCCGCCCTCTTCCAGGCCTCGCTCTTTTCCGGCCTGCTGGCCGCCCGCCGCGCGGAAGAGGCCGTCGGCCTGCGCGAGCGCCAGGCAAACGCCACTTTGCTGACGGATACCCTGGCCTCCTACCTTGGGCTTCGCCTCGGCGCCGGCCTAGGGAAGCGCCTCTTGAGGCCGTCCTTGGCACCGCGGAGTGCGGCCTCTCCAAGGCAAGAGGCCTTGCGGTTGGACGCGCTTTTCTCCGTTTTCTCGCCGTCGAGACGCTCGGGCTTGGCCTGCCTCGCCTTCGACCTGCATGCGGCCGCCGGCAACGGCTCCTCGGTGGATCTGCCTCGCCTGCTGGGGGCGATCGCGCTCACCGGCCTGGGGGTTTACGGATTGTGGCGCTGGGCCCGAGTGCCTCGCCCGAAACCCGGGGAATATTTCTACACCCCCTCGCCCAGCGAGCGCTGGCTGCTGCGGGATTTTTTTCCCTTGGGGAGGGTTCCCGAGCGCATCAGTTGGACCGCGTGGAAAAGAGTCCAAGGCAAGGTGCTGCGCGCCTCGGACCTGTTCGACCGCCGGGAGTCGCGGCGTTCCCCCCGGGACTGGAAGCGCCAAGAGCTGCGCACGCTGGCGGTCAACGTTTACACGGGCAAGGAATACCATTATCTGCGCTCGAACGCCCCCGTTCCGCGAAAGGCGCCGGAGCCCTACTCGGTTCAGGCGGATCCCTTCCCGAACGCCGAGGCGAAATCGGATTGAGCTAGGCGGGGCTGGTGTCGATGCCCGCAATCGCGACCTGATTGGGGTCGGCCGAGTCGATGCGCACTAGCAGGCGCGCGCCCGGCTGGAACTGCGGGATCTGCAACATGGAGATGACCATTTTGGTCTGCACCTGGTAAGGGCGGCGGCTGCGGTCGGGGGTGACCTCGAGGGTCATTAGGACTTGGGGGTTGTTGTTGATCTGGACGCCGGTATCGGCCAGGGCCAACACCTTGGCCTTGCCCGGCTCGCCGGTTTGCAGGATGCGCTTGGCGTTTTGGTTGGGTTTAATGACCTTGACGTAGATGAAGTAAAAGACGACCGCGAGGATGCCGAAGGTGAACAGCAGGGACACGGCCGTGAGAATGAGACCCGTCATCATGGCTAAGCTCCTTTATTGAACCCCGAAGGCGGGCAGATTAACCGATACCGGCCTTACGGCAAAATTATTTTTGCGCGGGGGTCGCGGCGGCGGGAGGAAGCCGGACCTCGGCCCCTAGGGCGGGACCGGCGGCCTGGGCCAAAAACAGGGCGGATTGGGCGAATAATTTCATAAATCCCTGGCTTGGATTTTGGAGTTGATAGATTTTACCGAATTCATTAAGCGAGTGCGAAATCTTATTCTTTCGGGGATCGTCTAACGGTAGGACTATGGACTCTGACTCCATCAATCTAGGTTCGAATCCTAGTCCCCGAGCATTTCTGGACGCGCGGCCCATTGGGCCGTCCAGTTGAAGGGCTTTTTTAAGGAATATTCGAGGATTCTGTTCTTGAGAAAGTACTTCGATTTGATCGGATTGAGGAGTTCCCGTTTTCTTGGTCCGTTGTTCTTAAATACAGTTGATGTATGTGTTTGCCGAGTTCGAGTATCTTCTTCCCGCTCTCATAATATGGGATGTCAGCATAACCGCCTGCATCCTTCCATCCAATTTATCGATATAGGACTGGCCGATGCGGGCTGGCCAGCCCCCTTTTGAAGTCTTGCATTCGTGCTTGAATAAAATCACGCGATTAGACTTTATTCCGGAAGGTCGATTCTAAGGGTTTTTAAAGTCCACCTCCACTTTGGGCGGGGACCATAAAATATTCAGGTCGGCCCAACAACGCATCGTCCCACTAATTTCGCGAAGGACCAGGACTCGATTTGCTCGGCGGTTTTTCGGTCAGAAGTCTGAATTCGGCAGGTGAGATCGTCGATGAGCCAGCAGCTTGTTTGACAGTCGGGGTTATAAAAAGACTTCCCTCGTCCATAAGTTACCTCTCAAAGTCTGGAGAACAATGTCCTAAACGAGGGTTTCATTCAACGGACATAAGCAGACACATCAGGGACAAATGCGGACAGGTCCCCAATTCAGCCACCGGGATACACCCCGTTTTTAAAGAATTTTGAGCATAAATGTATTTATTTGCATGGCTTAGAGAAGAAGCCTAAAATTTATTAAATGAGCAGGAAGTTTCCCAGCCACATAGAAGGTCTGCTCAAATATGTTTCTCGTCCTGAAGAAAAGGCAAACGAGGATCTTGCCTTAGCTTATTTTAGGAAACTCTATCCCGATACATTTACTCGCCAATCCGAAGCCAAGAGATCTGATGGGTACGTCCCTAGCCATTTTGTCTTGGAGTTAAAAGGAAAAACAAATGATTGGTTATGCGGCCTTTTCCAAGGCCTCGCATATAAGCGTGAACTTGATTTTTCATTGATCGTTGTAGCAGCAAAACAGATTCTTGCAGTCTGGCAAGTTAATGATCTTCCAGAAAAAGCTATCCAGGAAGTCCTATCTAGCAAAAAGGCAGCCAGTACTCTCGGTAAAGATCTAGCGAGAAAATACTCTACTGAAAAAAGGAGCCTTTATAAAAAGGCCATTTGGAAAGGGGGAGATGAACTTTTTGGAGATTTATTTAGTTCACAATCCGATATTGTCTTAACGAAACTTAAATCATTTGAAGATACTCTCCGTAAATCCAAGAAGGTTCGGCAGAAGATTACTCCAAGAAATTTCATTACCATTTTAAAACAGATGCCCCAGTTTTTTGACCCTGCCCAACCAATCAAAGCCGTGCGGGCTTTTTACAGTATGGTGTTCGGCTGGAATGAAACGTCCGTATTACAGATAAGCCAACGTGTTGATGACCAAGCAACCCTCGGTGGTGAGAAAATAGAAAACCTCATTCCCAGCAAACGACTTTTATTCAAAGAATTTGTAGAGAATCATGCCGTGCAGTTGGGTGAGGGTGAGAATAATGACGATTTCTTTGCACATTATGACGAGGCTCTAGACGCTGTAGATAAAAACTTCCGAATCGGTCATGGAATTTTTTTTACGGATTTAGATTTGTCTAAATTTGTGATGTGGCTAGTGAAGCAACACTTACCAGATTTGGGGAGAAATTATCTTGTAATCGATCCAGCCTGTGGCAGCGGAAACCTTGTTACGAATTGGCGTTCTCCCCTTGAGTTAAGGCACAAGGTTGTGAGTGAAATCGAACCTGAGTTGCTTTTCTCTGTTGAACAGAGAATGAAGGGTGATTCATGGCACGATGGGAAATTTACAGTTGTACCAAAGGTAAGTGAAAATAAGGGATTAAACTTTTTAGATAAAAGTGCTGAAGATTACTTGGACATCTTAAAAAAATACCTAACAGAAAAAGGTCACAAACCGGATAAACCATTAGCCTTCCTTTGTAACCCACCATATAGAAGTGATGATGATCAAACCGCGAAAGCAATCAAATATCCTATTCATTCTTCAATCATAGCCCTCACTGATAGGGATGCGAGTTCTGAGCGCTACTGTTGTTTTTTGGCACAAATGAAATTGATCTGCGATGCTGCCAAAGAAAGTGGACTACCTGGGGATTCTGTTCTTTTAATATTTACCAAAGCGGCTTGGTTAACCAAAAGGCCTGTTTTTCAAAAAATTCGGCGTAAAATACTCGAATCTTTTGAGGACATTGAAGGGGTCATTGTGAATGGGAAAGAATTCTTTGATGTTAAAGGGAAATTCCCAGTAGCTTTTACAATCTGGCGTTACTGCGGAAATAAAAAAAAATTGGATTCCGAAAGAGTCGTGCACGTTCATGATCTCACCTGGCTTGCAAAAGAACAATTAAACCGAATTGATTGGAGCAATTTAGAGAAAGTAGAAAAATTTTGCTCCGAAATTCTCCTGGATAGGAGAGCTATCAAAATACCATTTGGACTTGATCGTAAAAATATTAAGGTTTGGAGCGGTGAAACTAGGTACGATTTTCAGAGAGAAAAAAGAAAAGATGAAAAGACGGATTCACATTTTCGTTGCGGGTTACCTGAAGGCGATCCTAGACACGCAAGGAAAAAAACCTTAGGGGAAGCAAATGGATCATTTATAGGTTTTATGGATGATCTTACTCCTTGCAGAATCAATAAGAATCCCTCTGGTTGTCCTTGGTTTAGACTAAATAACCAATTTATGGACTCTCGAAAAACTCGATGTTTTTCTGGGCCTCCAGATAAATACGCCTATAGCGCAAAGGATTCCGAAACGGCAAAGAAACTATTCATTTGGTTTGCATTAGGCCGCACTTTTGCCACTTTCAATTACCCTTTATGGGCAGATGCTCTTGAATTGTGGCCTATTAATATTCCAGCAACCCTATTTAATTACGTTTTAAAAATAGTTTTTTCAATTGGTTTAGCCGAAAACGAATGTATTGAGACATTATTTCCAGCAGACAATCCCGTCAAAGGTGCCCCTGAAATAATGATTTTCAATCCTATGGCCCCAACAAATCCTGAGTCATTTTGGTCAAGGCATATGGATCAATTATTTTCGGAATCAAAATCGACTCCGGACCAATTGGTTCGATCAGTGAAAAACCTTTATGTAGTTTGGAGAAATATTTTTCACGGCAGACCAGAAATAATTGCTCCCTTTAAAAGGCCTTACTTTGTCAATGAGGGAGCTCTTAAAATAACTTCCGGCATTGTCCAAATTAAAGATTATGCAAATGAAATGGATAATAGACCCTTATTAGAAGCTTACCAAAACGTTCAACACCTTCTCAAAAAAACAAAAGAGGAATTTTATACACTTCTTTTAAAGGAAGAGGGCTTAAATTATTTTGGCCAACCAGATGAAAAACCTGCGCCCCTTTTCACTCCTGCTACAAAATTTGAGGTGATCTTAGAAAAACGTTTAGCCGTTGCTGGATTGATAATTTATTCGCTATCAAATGATCCTAATTTTGGTCGAACTAAGTTTGCAAAACTCTTTTATCTAGCGGATGCAACGCAAAATATAGATCTTCAGACAGATTATTACCGAGAGGCCGCTGGTCCTCTTGATGCAAGAGCCCTTTATAATTCCAAAATGGGAATTGAAGCTTTAGGTATGCAATATGATTATTTCCAGGTTAAAAAAACATCTGGCCGGCGGGTAAAATATCTTCCGGGAGAGCACCTTTCTGATTTAGTAAATAGAGCCGCAAGCCTTCTAAAAGAGAAAGTTCCAGAAATACACCGAATTACGGAGATATGTCGGAAACTAGATACTGACCAGTGTGAAATTGTAGCCACCTTATATGCTTGTTGGAATGACCTTTTAATCGAAGAAAAAGGGGCAGAAGACCAAGATATTGTCAGAGAATTTCTTCAAAATTGGCACCATAAGAAACGTCGATTCCTCAAAGACCGACTTCTGAAAGCCTTGGGATGGATGAGAAGGCATAATCTAATTCCAAATGGCCGCGGCAAGCACACAACTCTTAAACAAGCCGTCGAAGACGATGCTTTTTAATTGCTACCAATCCCCTTTTATTCTTCGTTAAAATAATCAGAATCGATCCTTTTGGTTTCATAAGTGGATATGGGCGTAAGCCCAATGTTGTGGTCGATCATATAGTGAGCCAGCTGCTCTCCATCGATTAGAATAATTTTAGAATCTATTTTGGATACGTAATCCTGCGCATCTTTCGTAAATGAAGAGGTTGTAATAAAAATTCCTTTTCTTGCTCGATGACCTTGAAGTGCCCCAGCGAATTTTTGGATTTCTGGTCGTCCAATCGATGTCTGCCATCGTTTAGCTTGAATATAAATGACATCCAGACCTAAACGATCTTCATTTATTATTCCATCGATTCCTTCATCTCCCGTCCGACCAATAGCTTTTCCAGCTTCTTTTCGGGACCCCCCGTATCCCATTTTTACCAATAGATCTATAACGAGGCGTTCGAAAAAGGCTGGGGAGCATTCACTTACGATTTTTAGTAATTCCGAAGTAAGGTTTTCACGCAATTTCTGGTAGGCTATTTCCAAGAGCTCGGCTGGAGTTTTAAGATTTTCGGCTTCAAGTATATCAGTTGTTTCCTTTTGCTCTTGTTTTTTTGTTCGAAATTCTATGAATTCCGGAAATTGCTCTAAGAATTTCACATTGATTTTTGATAGATTCTTCGCCAAGGCTTCACGGCCCCGAGGGGTAATTTTAAAGAAGCCTCGCCTAGTGGAATCAAGCAATCCCGCTTTACTTAAATACGTTCGAGCCCAGGCAACTCTATTATCAAAAATTGGTTGCTGGCCGCTCGGAAGCAATTCTTTTCTCTCGAATTCACTAAGATTGAATTTGTGAGCCAAACCCTCGATCACTTCGCGCAAAGAGTGCTCTTGCCCATCCGCAACGAACTCCAATAACGGAAGCATACTCGATTGATAATCTGGAATAGCCATAAGGCGAGACCGGTGGAGATAATAATAATTATAGAAACCAAATTCTAACGAATATTTTGCCCACTAGGAGTTAATCCTAGTTTATTTTTCCAATAATAGGATTAAACGGTTTTAGAAGGTGGTTTAGGGGCCACGGCAATATTAATATTCCGGTATTTAATATTCCCAATCTGGGAATCATCCGGAAGTTTGAGACGATCTTTAGATACAAAGATCAAAAACCTTACTGAGCCCAACTCGAAACCAGCCAGAATACTTTGAGAATAAATTTGAGCCTGTTGTAATGCCTGACTATGAATCGTATCTACTCTCCCTACATCACTCACTTTTTTCCACTCCGTTAGGACTAAGGTGTCTACAGAATTTTGAATTGTTGCCAAAACATCTTTATTTATGGTGTTTCTAAGGATTAAATCAGTTCTTTCTCCAGCCGCGTTGGCCTTAAAAGCCCAAATACCATGAGAGAGAAGATGTACCGCCCCTAATTTTTCGCATGATGTTTCACCCTCGTTGAAAGCTTTCTCCCATTTCTCTTGATATTCGGGATCGACAATAATCAAGCGTTGTAAATGGATGAACGATTTTTCAACAAGTTTGCAAATTACAAATTCCCTATCCTCCAGATGATATTCAAATTCAGCACGAAAGGATGCCAGTATGGTAAGGTAAAGTTTTAAACCTTCCATGCCTTTTAAAGTTAAGGAAGGTCTCTCACCGGCTTTTGGTAAATAGGAAGAGTAATTACTAAGAAAGGCTTTTAAACAGGGGCGAGCTTTCTCGGGGATGGAATCAGAAAAATCATTTATAAATTTTTCAATCGAGTAATAAATGCCATTAGCATGCGGAACTAGATACTTGTCCATTACCCTATTCGTGTCCGATGCCTGAACTGCATATGTTTTTAGAAAAAGGTTTCCTGCATCGATAAGGGCTTTTATTCGATTCGAGATAGCCTCCCATTCCTTTTGCCAACCCAATTTCATAAACCAGATTCTATTCAAAAAATATTTTTTAAAACTTAATAAATGTCACGCTCAGGAGGCGTTTGGCGTTCATTTTCTCTGATCCGCATTTTCATCTTTCATCGTCTCTAGTCTCAATGTCCGCTCCATTTGAAGTCCTTGTAATTCAAATGTATTTTTGCCCAACAAAAGCGGACAGAAAATTGCCTCCGGTTAAGAGTTAAATTCCCTTTCAAACAATTTGATCCCTTCCACCACCTCACTCCATGCGGCCGGATCTTCAAAAAACATTTCCCGCATGGCCTGGTAGTCTCGCCCCAATTCGTCAGAAATGGAATCGGGAGGGGCGAGCTTCAAGCTGCCCTTTTTCGCAAATGGGTATTTTGCCCAGGTGGATGGAAAATACACTTCTTTGTGTTTTGCGACTTTTTCTAAAAGGTCCTGGTTGGCCAAACCTGCAGATTTGGCTGAAGAGTTAAGAAGGCGGTAAAAGTCATAATAGTGGCGGGACAGCCGCAGAGGAAGTCTCTTGCCGGGAGGAATATTCGCATATTGGTGCAAGATGGTCGCCTTCTCCCAGAACGTTCTTTCAACATTCAAGACTTTTACCGTGACAGCGGGTTCTTCAACTTGCTCATTCACCAATTCTTTCGCGTAACTTTGAATGGACTTGTAACTCACAGGCCAATGCTCGGCCCGGGCGCCCAGTTCGATCTTAACTGAAGGTTGGATATAACCGGTTCGGGCAGTCGTAACCGCCGGATAGTCAAAAAGGAGGGTTTGCTTTGTATCGTCGGTTTCGTCAATTTTAAGAATCCATCCGTCGGTTGAGTTGAGCTCTTTGGAAAAATCTTCAGAAAGGGATTTCAAAAGGCTGTTTTGAACATACTTCCCACATTCTTGGGAAAGCTGTTCCAAGGAAATACTTCTTTGTTTGCGGTTGGAAAAATGCTCAGGAAACTTATCCTCAGAAAAACCAAAAAATGATTTCTCGATGGACAGGTCGACATCCTCCGAAAACCTCTTGATGAGATGATAGACTTTAGAAAGGGAGGTACCTCCTTTGAAAGTGAGATGATCTTTGATCTCAGCGATATTGAAAAGCCGCCCCAAAACCCAAACAACCCAATAATCCTTCTCGATCAGAGGGATGGTTACGCCCATTTGTTCCGCGGCCTTTTCAAAATAGGGGAGCCTTTCCTTTGGAGCGAGGAGATGGAGTTTATCCATTAATGCCTCCCCGTATATCCATGACAACTTCACGAATCCACGCGGGAGCATGGATCAAGCCACGTTGGAGATTGCTCTTGTCAATAGAGGCGATGTGTTTTTTTAATTTTTGAAGGATAGGTTTTGTTAGATTGTCCTTACCAATATGTTTGAGGGCTTGAATGACCAGTCCCAATAAGGTCCCTGCATTCGCCATATTTTTGGCCGTCGTTTTTTTAAAGATAATCTCGGTCCGCCCCATTTTGATTTTCTTAGAGGCACCATCGGTGACGAAGACAATGCGGGAGGGGACCTGCTCAGATAGACCTAAAAGATTGGCGGCATAAGCCCCAGAAGGTTGAATCTTAATGTTATCTCTCTCGGAAATGGCCTTTGCGACGTTATCGGCCAAGGGAGGAAGAAAGCCCAACTTTTCGTGTTTACGGGGGTACTCGTAAAGACCTTGGGCCAAGCGCCTGACAAAGCCTTTTGCCTCTAGGCGAGATAGGGCTTTTCTAATAGCGGCTTCACTTCCCAAGCCCTTAAAATTTTTCGGGGTGAAGGACCAACCCCTATCATGGCCGTAAACTCTATTTTTTATAATAATTTCAATAGGTTCTTTATTATTTGAATTCATATTTTGTCACAAAAACTAGTATATTTTTGTGACAAAAACAAGGGGATGTTTTGAGGATTTTGGCAGGTAACCCATAAAGCAATTTTCAGTTTAAAAAATCACGAAAAAGCCTAATGAAAGTAGGCTAAATTAGAAATATTTAAACCAGGGATAAGGATTGGTTGATATTAACGGTCTGTTGGTAAAGATTTAGCCCTTCCATGCTCACCAAAAAAGTTCGATAACCATCCACGTCCCCGAGCATTACTCTATCGCAGCCAGATAGCCCGCACTCCTGACAAAAAAACGCAAACCCCGATCAATTAGAAATATTCGGCGTTTTCATAATCGAAGTCGAAGGGATCTGCGGATCCATCACCTGAGCCTTCGCCTTCACGGAGCAAGTCACCGCATCCGAACCGCCGTCGCTCACGTTGAGCGTGACCGACCCGTCTTGTCCGTTATCTCCCGAAATGACCTCGAATACGTAACGGCCTGGGTAGTGCAGCGCCAGCATCGCATTTTTCTCGCAAGAATCGAGCGTCTTTTGCGCCCCCCAACCCGGAGAGTTGACGCTGATGTTGACGTTCATCGGCTTACCGGCCGATCGACCCTCGATGCTCAACGCCAAGTAATTCGCCCCGACGCCCGGAACGTGTTGTTGCTGTACCTTGGTCACGGACTCGAGGGACACCTGATTGATCGCCCAATTTTGCGCCGCCAAATTCCCCGTGGCTGCCATCGACAAAAATACGCCCGTCCCCAGAGCGGATTGTAAAACCTTTCGAAGCTTCATCGCCATCTCCTTTAATTGACAATTATGCGAAATGCCGCGTCGTCCTCGTCCGCCTTGTCTTCTACCTTGCCGCCGTCCGTATTTCCCTCGACTCCGCCCGCACCGACTTCGGCGTCGCCTCCGCCCTGGGAAAGGCCCGCTTCGGAAACGTCGTTGGAATGCTGGCCCGCCCGGCCCTCCGCGGTCGGCTGCAAAAGCGCGGAACTTTCCCCGCTTTCTTCCCCCTTCTTACCCGTGCAAGACGCACAAAAAAGGAGGACGACGAACAGGGATGAAAAAAGGCGCCAAAATAGAGTTAAAACGCGAGGACGTATCGGCATAAGATATATGAAATATTCCCGAATCCCCTATTGGGCATCCTAGCAGCCCAGAAAATATTAATCCAGACAAGACCTTCCCCCATCGCCGCGTTGCGCCTTTTTTCGCTGGCCCCTCGAGAAACCTCGGTTGTACAATCAATTCCCGTTCGAACGTGGAACAGGGGGGGGGGACCATGGCTGCCATCTTCGAAACCTTCGAAAAATCCGCGAAAAAACACAACCTGCGACCCGCCGTCGCCTTCCTCAAAAACGGCGAAAAGGTCCATTGGACCTATCAGGAACTGCTCGACAGCGCCAATCGCTGCGCCGGCGTGCTGCGGAAGCTGGGGCTCAAACAGGGCGATCACGTCGCCCTGATCTCGGCCAACGACCCTAACTGGTCCGTCGTCGACCTCGCGGTCAACAAGTTGGGCATCGTCCTCGTCCCAATCCACACGGTCCTAACCGTCGATCAGATCGCCAAGGTCCTCGCCCAATCCCGCTCCAAGATGCTCGTCCTGGGTCCGGGTCTCGAGGACAAGACCGCCGCCCTCCTCGGCAAGCTGCCGCCTTGCACCGAGTCGGTGTTGTTTTTCGAAAAATCGCTCAAAAAAGGCGAGCTGCCGAAGGGGAAGCGGGCCCACTTCCTCGACGAGCTGATGAAACAAGCCCGACCGCTCCCCGCCGCGGACGCGCCGAAGGTCAAGGGCGAGGACCTTTCCACCATCATCTTCACCTCGGGCACCACGGGAGACATGAAGGGCGTGCTCCTCACCCACCGGGGGCTGACCGATTCCACGATCTTCGGCAACGAGCCGGTCGAGGCCTCGGCGGAAGACATCATCCTCTCGGTGCTGCCGCTGAGCCACGCCTTCGAGCGCAACGCGGGACTCTTGGGCCCGCTCTTCCTCGGCGCTCAGATCAACTACGGGCGCGGCCTCCCCCAGCTGGTCGAGGACATCCAGGTCTTCCGCCCCACCCGCATCAACGCGGTGCCGCGCCTGCTCGAGAAGATCCGCGCCGGCGTGATGGACAACCTCAAGAAGCGCTCCGAGGGCCTCTATACCGTCTTTCTCAAGATGCTGGAGCAGAGCACCCAATTGTACCGGAAGAAAAGCCGGCGAAGCGCCGCCGCCCTCCTTCACCTCCCGGCCGACCGGATCGGCGAGCTGCTCTTCTACAAGAAGATCCGGCAGAAATTCGGCGGCCGCCTGCGCCGCATCATCTGCGGCGGCGCGCCCATCGACCCGGAGGTGGTCGAGTTCTTCGAGTCCATCGGGATCGAGGTCCTGCAGGGCTACGGCCTGACCGAGGTCTCGCCCACCGTCAGCGTCAATCCGCTGCGCCGCAACAAGATCGGTTCGGTGGGCCTTCCGCTCCGCTGCGTCGAGGTCAAGCTGGGCGACGACGACGAAATTCTGGTGAAGGGCAGCACCCTGATGCGGGGCTACGACAGCGAGCAGGCCACCCGCGAGGCGATCGACGAGGATGGTTGGTTCCACACCGGCGACCAGGGGCATATCGACGAGGACGGCTATCTCTATATCAAGGGCCGCATCAAGGAGATGCTCGTCACCTCCTACGGCAAGAACGTCATCCCCTCGGTGGTCGAGCAGGCGCTGGAGAAGAGCCAGTGGTTCCTGCAATCCGCGGTCTTCGGCCACGGCAAAGCCTATCTGGTCGCTCTCTTGGTCCTCAACCAAGATATCGTGAGGCGGGAATTCTCCGCCCCTGAGTACGCCGCCCTCGCCTGGCCCGAGCTCTGCCATCACCCCAAGGTCCTGCAGCGGGCCAAGGAAGAGCTGGCGCGGGTCCAGAAGGAATTGGCCTCCTACGAGCAGGTGAAGAAATTCGAGATTGTCCCCGAAGAATTCTCTCAAGAAAACGACATGCTCACGCCCACGCTCAAGCTGAAGCGTCGCAAGATTCTCGAGCGCTACGAGTCCTTGGTCGCGGGGATGTATAAGGGCGGGGATTAGGGCTCCAGGATCAGACGGTAGCCTACGCCCGGCTCCGTGACGATCAGGGAGGGAGTTTCGGGGTTGGGCTCGAGTTTTTTCCTCAGATGCCCTACGTAGACCCTAAGATACTGGGTGTGCTCCACGGCATTCGGTCCCCAAATCTCCTTGAGGATCTGACGATGGGTGACCACTTTGCCTTGAAACTTCCATAGCAGGCGCAGGATGCCGAATTCCGTGGCGGTCAGATGCACGGGAGCCCCATTCACCTTGACGCTGCGGGCGGCGAAGTCCACCTCCAAGGCGCCCGCGCGGAAGACGGGGGTTTCGGAAACCTCCGGCTCGCGATGGCGCTCGATCACCCGGATCCTCGCCAGCAGCTCGGGGACGCTGAATGGCTTGGTCAGGTAATCGTCCGCGCCGGCGTCCAACAATTGCACCTTGTCCCGCTCGGAGTCCCTGACCGTTAGCACGATGACCGGGACCTTCGACCATTCGCGCAGGCTTTTCAGGACCTCTAACCCCTCCATGTCGGGCAGGCCCAGGTCCAAGACCACCAGCTCCGGGCGGAAACCGATGGCGCCGGCCAAGGCGTCCTTCCCGGTCGCGACCTCCTCGATCTTGTAGCCCTGGTTCTCCAAACTCACCCGCAGGAACTTGCGGATGGCCGCCTCGTCGTCGATGACCAAGATGCGCTGGATGGCCGTCATTGCGTCGCCTCGCGAATTTCGGCGGGGGCCTCGGGGAGCGGCAGCCAAACGCTGAATTCGGCGCCGCCCCGCGGCGTCTCGCCGGCCTCGATCCTCCCGCCGTGCGTCTCGACCAGGCTCTTGGCGATCGCCAGACCCAAACCGGTGCCGCCCGCCGGCGTCCCCGGGACCCGGTAGAATTTCTCAAAAATATGCTCCCGCATCTCCTCGGGAATCCCCGGACCCTGGTCGGCGACGGACAGAACGGCGAAGCCCAGGCGGGCGCGCAGCTCCACGGTGATGACGGTCCCCGGCGGGGAGTAAGACGCCGCATTCAAGAGAATATTGGAAACGGCGTGCTCCAAAAGCTGGAAGTCCCCCTGGAGGTAAAGCCCCCTTTCCGGCTCCCGGAAAACCACCCGATGCTCCGCCAAGGGGAGTTGCAGGCTCTTCAAGGTCTGTCGCGCAAGATCGCGGATATCGAACCACTCCTTGTTGATTTTCAGCATACCCGATTCCAGCCGCGTCATGTCCAGCAGGTTTTCGAAGACGCGATTGAGCCGGTCCGCGGAACGGACCATCTCTTTGACGAGGGCGCGCCGCGCCGCCGGATCGCCGGCGGTCTTTTCCTCCTGCAGGGCGGTCGCCGCCCCCATGATCCCGGTCAGCGGCGTCCTCAGCTCGTGGGAGATGCAATTCAGCAAGGTTTGGTGAAGCCGCTCGGATTCCGCGAGGAGGGCCCCCCGGTTGTGCTCCTCCTCGAATTCGTTCTTGGCGACGGCCACCGCGATTTGGTTGGCGATGACGAAGAGAAAATTTTCCTGCTCCGGAGTCAGCTCCCTGCGGGAACGCGGCCGAAACAGGAGCACGCCGTACTTCCTCTCGCCCCACTTCAAGGACACCGCCAGCGAGGAAGCCATCGGGAGCGTCTCGGTCGACCAACCCGCGATGCGGCCGTGCTCGAAGGACCAGCGCGCGACGGCCCGTTCTTTCTCGTCCAAGGCCATGGCGCCAAAGGACGGCCCGTCGTCGTTCTCCAGGTTCGCCCGGGTCAAGACGCAGCATTCGCCGCCGAAGATCTCTGCCATGCGCTCCAAGGCGGCCTTGACGACCGCGTCGACGCCGCGCGCCAAGGTCATCGCCTTGAGGATTTCGTAGAGGATGTTCGTCTTTTCCTCCCGCTGGCGCAGGGCGCGCTGCTGCCGTCTCAAGCGGAAGGCGAAGCTGCCCGTCACCACCGCGACCACGAAGAAGGTGAGGAACATCATGATGTCCTCGGGGCGCCGGATGTAGAAGGTGAAGAGCGGCGGAATGAAGAAAAAATTCCAGATGAGCGAACCGAGAGTCGCGGCGAAAAGGGTGGGGCCGAGGGAGGCCACCAGGCCGACGGCCATGACCATAAGCAAAAATATGAACCCCACCGCCTGATAGCCGATCAGGTCCCGCAACACCCAGCCCAGCGCCGCCGTACAGGCGATGAAGGCCGCCGTCTTCCAATAGGCCGAGATCGGCGCCTCCGCTTTCAGGGGCGGCAAAAATCGGAACGGTTTTTTTCCTGGGTCGGGTTGCCGGATCACATGGACGTCGATGCCGCGCGTCTCGCGCGCCAAACGGTCGATCAGCGACCCGCCTTGAAACAATTCGCGCCAAAACCGGCGCGTGGGACGTCCGATGACGACCTGAGCGACGTTCTTCGCGGCGGCGACCCTTTGAATGGCGGCCGCCACGTCGGTATCCTGGGTCGTCACCACCTCGGCTCCCAACTCCCTCGCCAGCTCGAGGTTCTTCACCAGAAGATTCTGCTCAGACTCGCCGAGCGCCCGTCCGGTGTCCACGTAAAGGGCGATCCACGTGGTCTCCATCTGCACGGCCATTTTGCGGGCGGCCCGGATCAATCGTTCGGAGAAGGGGCTGTGAGTGACGGCCACCATGATCCGCTCGCCGGTTCCCCAGGGGCCTAGGACGCGGCCCTCCTCGATGATCTCTTGCAGGTCTTGGTCCACGCGCTCCGCGGTCGCCCGGAGCGAGATCTCCCGCAGCGCGGTCAGGTGGCTTTCTTGAAAAAAATGCTCCATGGCTCGGTTGGCCCGCTCGGCGGGATAGACCTTCCCCTCGCGAAAGCGCTTGAGCAGCTCGTGGGGGGAGATGTCGATCAGCTCGATCTGGTCGGCCAGGTCGAGGACCGAATCGGGCACCGTCTCGCGAACCGCCACGGCGGTTATCAATTGCACCAGGTCGACTCGGCTCTCGAGATGCTGCACGTTCATCGTCGAATAGACGTCGATCCCGGCCTCCAATATCTCGAGGACGTCTTGGTAGCGCTTGGGGTGGCGGGATCCCGGGGCGTTGGTGTGGGCGAGTTCGTCGACCAGCGCGATCCGGGGCTTGCGGGCCAGAACGGACTCCAGGTCCATCTCTTCCATGACCGTCCCGCGATATTCGATCTGCTTGCGGGGCAGCAGCGGTAGCCCCTCGAGCAAGGCGGCGGTTTCCTGGCGGCCGTGGGTCTCCACGATCCCCACCGCCACATCGACGCCGGCCTTTTTTTGGGCCTGGGCGGCCTTGAGCATGGCGAAGGTCTTGCCCACGCCCGCCGCCATGCCGAAAAACAGGCGCAGTTTGCCGCGCCGCCGCTCGGCCTCTTCCTTCTGGATGGCGGCCAGCAATTCGTCGGGATTGGGCCGGTTTTCGCTCGAGGGGAAAGGCATAAAATCAGTCGCGCCCATTTTAAACGCCGCCGGGCGCGGGGAACAGCGAAGATCGTCTTCGGGGCTTTTATTTTTTCAGGGCATCGAGGGCCAGGTTCAATTCCAGGACGTTGACCAGGCGGCCCGGCGCGAAGACCCCGCCGGAAGCAAAGGATTGCTTCAGGATCAGTGCTTCCACCTCCGCCAATGCCGCGCCGCGCGCCTGAGCGACGCGAGCGGCCTGGTACAAGGCGCCCGCCTCGGTAATGTGGGGATCCATGCCCCCTCCCGAGGCTGCGGCCAATTCAGCGGGCAGGGGTTTCTCACGGGTGGCCCCGTATTCCGCGACCGTCTTGGCGGCGCGGTCGGTCAAGTCGCCGCTGGTGGGCGATTTATTGCTGCCGCCCGTCGCCGACGCGTTGTAGTCGACCGCCGAGGGCCGGGGCCAAAAATACTCCGGCCTGGTGAATTTTTGGGCCAGCAGGGAGCTGCCGACGATTATTCCTTCGGCATTCTTCAACAAGGAACCCTGGGCGGTTTGAGGGGCGATCGCGCCCGCGACCGCCAGGAGAAGGGCGGTATAGGACACCACGACGATGGCGATGGTAACGATAGCGAGTCGAATGCCTATGACAAAGGATTTCATATTTGCTTTCCGTTCCTACCTCATGAATTGCAAATGCTCGGCGACGGGTCCCAGGATCGCGACCGGGAAAAAGGTAAGGGCGCCGATGAAGAGGATCGTCGCGAACAGCATGATCCCGAAGGTAAGGTTATCCACGCCCAGGCTTCCCGCCGACTCCGCGGCGGACTTTTTGACGGCCAGGGAACCGGCGATGCCGAGAGGCAGGATGATCGGGATGAAGCGGGCCAGCAGCATCACCAGGCCCGTCGCGACGTTCCAAGGGACGTTGTTGTCGCCCAAGCCTTCGAAACCCGAGCCGTTGTTCGCGGAGGCGGAGCTGAACTCGTAGAGGATTTCGCTGAAGCCGTGCGAACCGACGTTGTGGAGCGCCATGACGCCCCAATCCGTCGCGGCGAACAGGGCGGCCGGGGCCAAAATAAAAAGGGAATGCGCGAAAAGCGCCAACACCGCCAGCTTGACTTCGTGCGATTCCACGCGGCGGCCCAAATACTCGGGCGTGCGGCCCACCATCATCCCCGCGACGAAAACGCCGAGAACGATGTAGACGAACATGTTGACGAAGCCGACGCCGACGCCTCCGAAGTCCTCGTTCAGCCACATGCCGATCATCGGCATCAACCCGGTCATGGGATTCAAACTGTCGTGCATGGCGTTGACGGATCCGTTGCTGGTCGAGGTGGTCACAACCGCCCAAAGCGGCCCGGCCGCGGATCCGAAGCGAAGCTCTTTTCCCTCCAGGTTGCCGGTCGTCTGCTCAACGGCCAGCCCCGCGAAGGCGCGGGTCGGGGCCGATTCGTAATGAACGGCGGTCGCGATGCGGGCCGACATAAGGGCCAACATCACGCAGAAAACCACCGCCGCATGGCGCATCCGCCTCACGATGCGGCCGAACATCCAGACGCAGGCCATCGGAATAACAACGATGCTGACCGTCGAGACCATATTGGTGAAGAAGCTGGGGTTTTCGAAGGGATGGGTGCTGTTCGGACCGAAGAAGCCCCCGCCGTTGGTCCCGAGCTGCTTGACGGCGACGAAGGCCGCCGCCGGGCCGCGAGAGATGACCTGCTCGATGCCCTCCAAAGTCGTTGCCTTGACCGCCCCATCCAGGGTCATGGGCATGCCGCCGAGCACAAAGATAAACCCGACGATCAGGCAGGCCGGCAGCATCACCAAAAAGGTCGCCCTTTGCAGGTCGAGGAAGAAATTTCCCATCTCCCTGCGTCCGGCGGCCCCGCGGGCGACGGCGGCCAAGGCGGCGAGCCCGACGGCCGGCGCCACGAATTGCAACCACATCAAGGTCAGCTGGGAGAAATAGCTTAAGTGCACTTCGCCGGAGTAGTGCTGCAGGTTGGTATTGGTCACGAAGGAGGCCACGGTGTTGAAGATCAGGCTGCCTTCCAAGGCGGACTTCCCGTCCGGGTTGAGCGGCAGGCGCTGCTGCAAAGCCAACAAGGTGAAACTCACGAGAAACAGGATCACGTTGAAGGCGAGCAGAGACAGGGCATATTGCTTCCAGCCCTGCTGCCGTCCGACGAAGCTCCCGCCGAAGACGCGAAACAGGCGGTCGAAAAGGCCCGCCTGGCCGGGCTCGGGATCCATGGCCCATTTCAAATATCGACCCAAAGGCCAGGAGAGCAAGGCGCTGCCGCCGACGATGAGAGGAACAAAGAGAAAAGCGGTCATAAGAGCGTCCTATCCGTCTTTCGCCAACGATCGACTTCGAAGGTCAGCAAAAACATCCATCCGAAAACCGCGAGGCCCAACAAAATATAGATCCACATAACCGACTCCTTTCCGCTTAGACCAAGCGCAGGGCGACCAGGATTACGTCGATGAGCTTGATGCCGAGGAAGGGCGCCAGGATCCCGCCCAACCCGTAAACCAAAAGGTTGCGCCGGAGGACCGCAGCGGCCCCGGTCGCCCGATATTTGACGCCTTTCAAGGCCAGGGGAATCAGCGCCACGATGATAAGCGCATTGAAGATGACGGCGCTCAGGATCGCGGATTTATCCGAATGCAAGCCCATGATGTTCAAGGCGGCCAAGGGACCTGCCTCCTCGCCCGGCTTGGCGTAAAGCAGGAGAAACATCGCCGGCAAAATAGCGAAATATTTGGCGACGTCGTTCGACAGGCTGAAGGTCGTCAGCGATCCGCGGGTCATGATGAGCTGCTTGCCGATCTCGACGATCTCCATGAGCTTGGTGGGATTGCTGTCCAGATCCACCATGTTGCCCGCCTCGCGGGCGGCCTGGGTTCCGGTATTCATCGCCACGCCGACGTCCGCTTGGGCCAAGGCCGGCGCGTCATTGGTGCCGTCGCCGGTCATGGCGACAAGATGACCTTTTGCTTGTTCCTCGCGGATCCGCCTGAGTTTGTCCTCGGGAGTGGCCTGGGCCATGAAATCGTCCACGCCGGCCTCGGCGGCGATAGCCGCGGCGGTCAGAGGGTTGTCGCCGGTGATCATCACCGTGCGAATGCCCATCTTTCGAAGTTTGGCGAAACGCTCCTTGATCCCGCCCTTCACCACGTCCTTGAGTTGGACCACCCCCAGCACCTCGTGGTTCTCCGCAACCACGAGGGGTGTCCCGCCGCCGCGGGAGATCTCTTCGACAATCCTCTCCACCTCTTTTGGGAAATTGCCCCCCAGAGATTCAACGTGCCGCTTGACCGCGTCCGCGGCGCCCTTGCGAATGATCCGCCCCGCCTGACCTGCCAAGGCGGGGAAATCCACGCCGCTCATACGGGTTTGAGCCGTGAAGGGCACGAATTTGGCATGCGGCTCCGCCACCTCGCGGCCGCGCAGGTTGAATTGCTGTTTGGCGAGCACCGCGATGCTGCGGCCTTCGGGGGTCTCGTCGGCCAGCGAGGCGAGCTGCGCCATATCCGCGAGACGCTCCGGCCTCACGCCGGGCGCGGACAGGAAGGACGTGGCCATGCGGTTGCCCAAGGTGATGGTGCCCGTCTTGTCCAAGAGGAGGACGTCGACGTCGCCGGCGGCCTCCACCGCCTTGCCGCTGGTGGCCATGACATTGTGCCGGATGAGCCGGTCGATGCCGCTGATGCCGATGGCGCTGAGCAGGCCGCCGATGGTGGTCGGTATCAGGCACACGAGGAGCGCGGCCAACACGGGAATCGAAAAATTCAGTTCGAAAAACAGACCGAAAGGCTTGAGCGTGACGCAGACCAGTAAAAAGATCAAGGTCAGCGCGGCGAGCAGAATGGTCAGGGCGATCTCGTTGGGCGTCTTTTGCCGCTTCGCGCCCTCGACCATGGAAATCATCCGGTCGAGGAAACCCCTGCCCCGCTCCATCGTGACTCGCACCACGATGCGGTCGCTGATGACCTTGGTGCCGCCGGTGACCGCGCTCCTATCTCCCCCGCTCTCACGAATGACCGGCGCGGACTCGCCGGTGATGGCACTTTCGTCGACCGTGGCGATGCCCTCGATCACCTCGCCGTCGGCGGGGATGACGTCGCCCGCCTCGCAGACCACCACATCGCCTTTTTGCAGGGAAGGGGCGGGGATCCTCTCTTCCCTTCCGTCCCGCAGGACGCGGGCCATGGTTTCTTTCCGCGCCTTGCGCAGGGCGTCCGCCTGAGCCCTGCCCCGTCCCTCCGCCACCGCCTCGGCGAAGTTGGCGAAGAACACCGTAAACCAGAGCCAAAGGGCCAATTGTCCGACGAAGACGCGGTCTTGCGAGGCGGTGAAGACGCCGACCGAGGTCAGAATCGCGCCGATCATGGTGACGAACATGACGGGATTTCTCACCATCACGGCCGGGTTCAATTTCTTGAAGGCGTTGCCGATCGCGGGCACCATGAGGTGCCGGCTGAATAAGGATGCGGGCTTCTGCGTGCTCATAGCGTCTCCGAAAATCGGTCTCAGAACTTATCCGGCCGCATCACGGCGACGAACAAGTAAACAAAGATGAAAAGGGAAATAACCCCGACGACGATGTTTTCCATGGCTTGGGCTCCGGTAAAATTAGGCCTTAAGGTAAGCGAAGCCGCGTAAAGACGGAGTAAAGAGGGCCGTTCCGGGTATAAAATTTTCGTAAAAATCGGGGTGAAAGCGCGCTAATTCAAGGAAGGTAAAAGGATCCGCCTAGGCAAATCCCTCGGCGAAACCCGAATCGACACGTCAAAGCCGGGCCACCGAGCTTGAGGGAAGAAACAGCCGGAAGGTCGTGCCCTGCCCGACCCGGCTCTCCACCTCGACGCGGCCGTCATGCATGTTTTCGACAGCGGTCCGGACGTTGGGCAGGCCCAGGCCGGTGCCGCCCGAGTGCTGCTTGGTGGTGAAGCCGAACTCGAAGATGTGCGGAAGGTGTTCGGGCGGGATGCCGATGCCGGTGTCGGAGACCTCGATGACCACGTAAGGGTCCTGCGCATAGGTCCGCACCCGCAGCGTCCCGCCCCCGGGCATGGCGTGGCAGGCGTTGACCAAGAGATTCAAGACCGCGTTGATGAGCAGGGCCTCCTCGCCGCGGACGGTCAGGGCCTCGGAACCGAAATCCGTCTCCAGGCGTATCCCCTGCTTCTGCCGAGCGCCTTCGTTGAGGCGCAGGGCCTCGTTCAGCATCGGCTCCATCGAGAGGACCGTCACCTGCCGCGGGCTCCCCGCGGCGATGCGCCGCCAGCTTCGGTAAAAATCCATCACCTTGCCGACCGAGCTGCCCAGGTCCCGCACGCGATCCGCGAAGGCGCCCCAACGCGAGGACTCCCCCGCGGCGCCCGGCGCCCCGACCAGGCGCTCCAGCAGCCCCTCCCGGAAGGAAAGATCCGAAAGCAGATTGCCGCCGTCGTGCAGGAAGCGCTCGGCCAGCTGCGACTTGGCCTCGAGCCTGACGTTCTGCTCCTGCAGCGCGGCGGCGCGCTGTTTCAGCACCTGCAGCTCGGTCACGTCGGTCAGGAAGTGCGCGATAAAGCCCTCTTCCCCGCCGAGATTCCGGGTCTCCATCCGCCAATAGGTCGCCTCGTTTTCCCCGCGCGACCAGACGAAGAGCCCCGCCTCGCTCGGATGCGGCTCGAAGACCTCCATGATGCGGATGTTGGCGAAATCGAGGAGCGTGGGCTGGAAGATTCGGCGGGCCGGGCCGTTCGCGTAACGGATCTCGCCCTGCGAATCGACGACCAAGACCGGATGCGGCGAGTTCTCGAGGACCTCGCGGAAACGCACCGGGTTGGGCGCGGTCACGGATTCCAAGCGGGGGCCGGCCGGGCGCGGAACCCCGCCTTCGTCCTTGGGCCGCTCGTTCATCACCACCAGGTTCTCCACGGCCCGCCGCGGCGCGCGGGGTGCACGGCCCGCAAAGGCCCAAGCAAAGTCGCCCCGAGGCCGCCAGGCGCCGAGATCCCCGCCGCCCCCGGACCGCGGCGCGGCGCCTGAGGCCAGGGCGCGGGAGTGCTCCTCGAGCCCGCGGGTCCAGGCCCCGAAGCCCCTCGGCTGAAGCGATTCGAAGATCCGACCGCCGACGTTGAAATGCAGCAGGGTGGTCAGGGAATCGAACAAGACGGTCGCGGCGTCCGCGGAAGGCCGCAGTCCCAAGGCGCTCTCCGCCCGGTGGGCGAGCAGCAGGGCCCCCAACATCGCCGTTTGGGGAATCGCCAGCCGCGAGACCGAGGTGAATCCCGAAAAGCGCGCGACGCGCGAGGCGCCGGGAGAGACGCCGTGCAGGGCGCGGAAGGCCGATTCGGAGGCCGCACCCGCGCCGCGCATCAGGCCGAGGGTAATGCCGTTGGCCAGCAGCTCGCGGCGAATCGATTCCGCGTCCCAGACCTGCCGCTCGCCGAGCGCCTCGCGCAGCGAGCGGTGGCTGAGGGTCAGGGCGAAGGTCTCGCCGCCCAAGCCGGCCAGAGAAGCCAAAGCGCGCGCCCGCCAGGCACGGGTCGCGAGGCCCGCCGGCGCCGCGGTGAGCCGCGCCAGGGTCAGCAGTCGAAGGCTTTGGAAGGCGCCGGCGCCAGCGGCGAAGCTCGCCAGGGTCGCGGGGTGCGAGACCTCGCGGGCGAAGTGCCGCAGCAGGAATTCGGCGCGGGGTCCGATGGGGCCGCGGCTTTGCAAGACGTCGCATTCCCGGTTCAAGTCCGCCCAGGCGGCGGCAGAGATCGCGCCCCGCCACTCGGGTTGATCTTGCAAGCTACGGCGCAGACTCAAGGGCAGGGCCGCCGCCAGAGCCGCATCGCCGGCGCCATGCAGGCGCCGCGACAGGTTCATGATACCTTGGAGGAATAAATCGGGGTTCGGCTCCGAGGCGAGCGCGACAAGCTCGGCCAGTGCGGCCGGCCCGATGCGTTTGGCCAATTCGGAACGGCGATAGAGTGGCAGGGCCTCGAGGCTCCGCGCCAGGGCCCGGGGGCCGGAATCCAGATTTTGGGAAATCGGTCCCGCCTCCTGCCAATCGGCGAGGCCCTCAAGCAAGGCGGCCACGAAGGCGGCGTGGCGCTCGACGGGAGAAAGTCGCGGCGCGTCAAATTCGGGCTGCAACCAAGCGGGCGCGTCTACCCTGAATCCTGCGGGTTGGAACCGTCCCAGCATGTGGCTACCTGCCCTGTCCTGACCCGTGCCCACCGAAGTGATGAATTTCCGTCGAGATTCGGATTATCACCCGATTTCCGGATAAGTTGTCTACACTTTTTTCCCGCCGGCGCGTCGGCATTTCCGGGTTGAAGTCCCCGTAATCGCGGGGCTATGTAGGAAGAGATGATGAAAGAGCGCCTTTTTTCCCTCTTGAACAAATACAATGTCCCCGGACCCCGCTACACCAGCTACCCGACGGTCCCGGCCTGGACGGAGTCCGTCGGCCCGGACGACCAACGCCAAAGCCTCCAAAGCCTGCGCCCCGGCGCCCCCCTTTCACTTTACTTTCACCTCCCCTTCTGCGAGCGGCTCTGCCATTTCTGCGGCTGCATGCGCGTGATCACCAGCGATCACAGCCGCTCAGCGCCCTACGTCGAGGTCCTGCTGCAGGAGCTCGAGCGCGTGGTTTCGGAGCTGCCCGCCAGCGTCCGCGAAGTGAGCCAGGTGCATTTCGGCGGCGGTACCCCAAATTTTTTACAGCCCGAGGAGATGCGCGCCATCATCGCGCGGGTCCGAAGTCGCTTCCGCCTGATGCCCGACGCCGAGCTCGCCATCGAGATGCATCCCCGCACCAGCACGCCGGCCTTCTGCGAGGCCTTGGCCGAGCTGGGCTTCAACCGAATCTCGCTGGGCGTGCAGGATTTCGACCCCAAGGTTCAAGCCCTCATCAACCGGCACCAAACTTACGAAATGACCGCGGAAATGGTCGCGCTGCTGCGCGGCTTGGGCTTCCGCTCCTTCAACTTCGATCTCATCTACGGCCTGCCCGGCCAGAGCCTCGAGGGCTGGGAGAAGACCTTGGCGCAGGTCCTGGAACTTAGACCCGACCGCCTCGCCGTCTACAGCTATGCCCACGTCCCCTGGAAGAGCGCGGTCCAGCGCTCCTTCAAGGACTCCGACCTGCCGTCCCCCGGCATGAAACTCGAGCTCTTCCAAAGGGCCTACGAGACCTTCGCGGCCAAGGGCTACCGTGCGATCGGCATGGACCACTTCGCCCTGGCCGACGACGAACTCGCGCGGGCCGCGGAGAGCGGCGGGCTGCATCGCAACTTCATGGGCTACTCGACCAAGGCCGACGCGCACCAGCTGGGCTTCGGGGTCAGCGCAATCTCCTACGTCGGAGGGAATTACTTCCAAAATTTGAAAGAACTTCCCGACTACGAGACCGCGATCCGCAGCGGAGGGCTGGCCGCCTTCCGCGGCTTCCTGCTGAGCCGCGACGACGCGATCCGCCGCGACCTGATCACGCGCATCATGTGCAACGGCCTCGTCGACTGGCCCGCCTTCGAGGCGCAATGGGGGGTGAAGCACCGTGAGTATTTCGAGGCGGAGCTGCCCGAGCTTCGGCCCTTCGTCGCCGACGGCTTCATCGAGAACGACGCGCGGGCCCTGCGCGTGCGGGACGAGGGCTTTCTCTTCCTGCGCAATATCGCGATGGTCTTCGACCGCTACCTCGAGGACATCCGCAGCCAATCCGCCACCCCAACTTTCTCCAAGACGGTCTGAGGGAAATTTGCTAGGGAGGCGTCCATGCTTTACCTCTGGCTAAAGACCTTCCACATCATCTTTATGGTCGCCTGGTTCGCGGGGCTCTTCTATATATTTCGGCTCTTCGTCTACCACGCGAAGTACCGAGACCAGGCGAACATGCGCCAGGCCTACGCCCTGATGGAGCGCAAGCTGCTCTACGTCATCATGCATCCGGCCATGCTATTGACCCTGCTGCTGGGTATTTTACTGATCGCGCTCAATCCCGCCGTGCTGCGGGCGCCGTGGTTTCACGCCAAGCTATTGGGGGTGGCTGGCTTGATCGGCTACCAGATCTTCGCGGGGATCACGGCGAAGCGCTTCGCGCGGGGGGATTTCTTTTTGTCGGAGCGGGCCTGCCGGTTTATTAACGAAGTGCCGACCTTGCTGCTGATCGCGATCGTCATTTTGGTGGTCGTCAAACCTTGGGCCTAGAGACAATTTTAAGAAGCAAATGCCCAACTCGGAAAATAAAATCGGCGTCCTCCTCATCAACCTCGGCACCCCGAAGGCGCCGACGACCGGCGACGTGCGCCGCTACCTGCGGCAGTTCCTCTCCGACCCCCGCGTCATCGACATTAATCCCCTCGGCCGCTGGCTGCTGGTGAACCTGATCATCGCGCCCTTCCGCTCGCCGAAATCCGCCGCCGCCTACCGCAAGATCTGGACAGAACGGGGCTCCCCGCTGCTCTTTCACACCCAAGACCTGGGCCGGGCCGTGGCCGAGCGACTGGGCGAGGAATACGCCGTCGAGATCGGCATGCGCTACGGCGAGCCCTCCATCGAATCGGCCCTGCGGCGCCTCTTCGACCGGGGCGTCCGCGAGGTGCGCATCCTACCGCTCTACCCGCAGTACTCCTCCTCGGCCACGGGCTCGACGCAGGAAGAGGTGTTCCGCGTGGCGAAGCGGATGTGGAACATCACCCCGCTGCAGTTCCTGCTGCCCTTCTTCGAACATCCCGGCTTCATCCGCGCCTTCGCCGAGGTCGGTCGCGAACGACTGCGCGACTTCCGGGCCGATCACGTCCTGTTCAGCTTTCACGGACTCCCCGAGCGCCAAATCTTCAAGGGCGACGTCGGAGGGAATCACTGCCTGCAAAAGCCCGACTGCTGCGACAAGATCGTCCCGGCCAACGGCCTCTGCTACCGCGCCCACAGCTACGCG
>JAANMV010000242.1_pt1 | contig 67482 bp, 56 predicted proteins | sample 7279661 | NCBI WGS metagenome assembly JAANMV01 (sample SAMN14094540, study PRJNA606508) | bioreactor metagenome | isolation source: A lab-scale SPAN reactor treating ammonium-rich wastewater day 121 | place: Ireland: Galway | collected 2017-05-16 | reverse complement strand
CGATCGCGCGCTCGAGCGAGCGCACCTCGTCGACCTGGGCGCGCAGCGTGTCGCACAGCTTCTCGACCATCTTGGCCGTAAAGCGGATGCTCATCAGCTCGTCCTGGATCTCGGTCTGCGCCTTCAGGTAGGCCTTGCTCCGGTAGCCTTCCTTCTCGTAGGCCACGCGCATCTTCTCGAACCACTTCGAGATGTGCCCGAATTTCTCGAGCGCCGCGCGCTTGAGTTCCTCGAGCCGCGCAGTATTGGCGGTGGCGGCGGCGTCGCCGTCCTCGTCGTCGTCGAAATCGGCCGGCGAGACGGCCGGCGCCGGAGCGAAATCGTCTTCCGCTTCGGCGTTCGGGTCGATCAGGCCATCGACCACTTCGTCGATGCGCATCGAGCCCGCGCCGATCTTCTCGGCGTGCGCGAGCGCCTCGGCAATGGTCGTCGGGCAGGCCGAAATGGCCTGCAACATGTGCTTGAGGCCGTCCTCGATGCGCTTGGCGATCTCGATCTCGCCTTCGCGCGTGAGCAGTTCCACCGAGCCCATTTCGCGCATGTACATGCGCACCGGGTCGGTGGTACGACCGAATTCGGAATCGACGGTGGACAGCGCCGCCTCGGCCTCTTCCTCGGCGTCGTCGTCCGAGCTGGCCACCGGCGTGGTGTCGGCCATCAGCAGCGTCTCGGCATCGGGCGCCTGGTCGTAGACCGTGATGCCCATGTCGCTGAAGGTGCTGACGATCGACTCGATCGCTTCGGCGTCGACCAGGTCTTCGGGCAGGTGATCGTTGATTTCGGCGAACGTGAGGAAGCCGCGGTCCTTGCCCTGCTTGATCAGCTGCTTGAGCTTGTTGCGGGTGGCCTCGCGTTGCTCCTCGGTGATGCCCTGGCGGCCGCCGAATTCCTTGAGCAACTGCTTTTCCCTGGCGCGGTTGCCACGACGCGACTTGGCCGGTGCGGGCACCACGACTTCGGGCACCTCGGGGACGACCTCGGCTTCGTCGCCTTCGTCGAAGCCCTCGGGCTGTTCGTCGAGCAGGTCTTCGGCCTCTGCGCCGGCTTCGACGCCTTTGGCGGGAGCGCGTCCCCTGGTGGCCTTGGGCGCCTTGGTCGCCTGGGCTCCTTTTGCCCCTTTGACTCCTTCGACCGCTTTGACGGCTTTAGCCCCTGTTGCGCCCCCGGCACGGCCGACACCCTTGGCGTCCCGGGTCTCCCCGGCAGCCGGTTGCGCAGCCCCAACCGGTGCCTTGGCGCCGCGGACGCCCTTGCCGCCGGCCTTCGCGGCCTCCTTGCCAGCATCTCTTGCGGTCAGCGCCGCCCTCGCCTCGGCCTTCGCGACGGCTGCCGGCTTGATCTGTCGCAGCGCCTCGAGAAGGGCTGCCTCACCGACCTTGCGTGGTTTCCCCGCGGCGTCGCGCGCCTCCGGTTTCGCCGTCCTGGCCGCAGCCCCGGCTGGCGCCCTGGTCGCGCCCCGCGCAGCGGCTTTCGGCGCGACCCTGGGCGTGGCCTTGGGCGTGGCCTTGGATCCGACTTTGGTGGCCGCCCCACTGGCTCCCGCGGCGGACGCCTTCACGGCCTTGCTGGCGGCTTTCGGCGCCGGCTTCGCGGCCGCCCTGGGGGCCGCTTTCGGTGCTGCTTTCACCGCGGCCCTCGGCGCCGTCTTCGCCGATGTCTTTGGCGCCCCCTTGGCAGCGGTCCTGGGGGTCGCCCTGAGGGCGGTCTTCGGAGCGGCCTTCGGCGCCGTCCTTGCCGTCGCCTTCGACGTCGTCCTGGCTGCAGCCTTCGCCGCAGGCTTCTTCGTCGACGATGAGGCGGTCGCGCGCGCGCCAGCCCTTGGTGAGATCCTGGTCGATAGCTTCGAGGACACCTTGAGAGTCGCCTTCTTCGATGCGGGTTGCCGGACGGACTTCGCCACGTTTGCCTCGCTGTCAGGAATCCGGGGGGCGGCCCCCGGGAAACGTGTTGCACACCATGCGAACCCGGACGCGGCGCGCGCAGGCCGCAGACCCGGCCCTGTCAATGAACGGAGCGGCGCCCGTGCAGTCGTCCGCGCGACCACCCGTCCGGTGTCGGCCGAACGTGATCGACGGTGAGTCGAAGGAGCGGGTCCGGACGAACATCGGGGAACCGCGCATTATATCAAGTGCGTCGGCGCATGGCCATAAGCAGTTGATAACGCTGGCGTTCTTCCGACGATGCCATGCCGCCGGCAACCAGTTCGTCGATCAGCCGCGAAAGGTGGCGCTCGCGCAACTGCGCGAGCGCAGCCTCGACCTCGACGCGGGCCTCATCGAGCGACAGTGCAGCCGCCGCGGAGGCGTCGCTGGCGACCCTCCGCTCGAGGCGGGCCACCGCCTCCGGCGAGGTCTGGCGCAGCGCTTCGCAGACGCTGGCAAACGCGCTGCCCGCCGGCAATGCCGCCACGGTGTCCAGCCATACGGCGAGCGGCTCGGGCATCCACTCGCCGCGCTCGCTGCCCGCGAGCACCGGATGCAGCGCGGTCAGCAGCCGGATGCGCGCTTCGAGATCGGGCTTGCCCACCGGCACCCGCGGCACGAACCGGGCGCGCTCGCGCCACCCGCCGCGGCCACCCTGACCACGCACCGCACCGTGCGACGGGCGTCCGGCACCCGCCGACCCCGCCTCGTCAGGCGCATCGGTAGCCGAGACGGAACGCGTCGCGCCGGTCGCGTGAGCGCGCGACTCTGCGGAGTCGCCGTGCGCCGGGGCCGTGACCGGCCCGAGATAGCGCGCGACTTCGGTCGCGTCGAGTTCTGCGAGCCCGGCCAGTCGATGCACCAGCTGCATGCGCAACGCCTGCGCCGCCAGCGGCTGCAGCAGCGGCCGCGCCTCGGCAAGCAGCCGGGCGCGCCCTTCCGGGGTCGCGAGGTCGACGCGCTCGGCGAGCCCGCGCAGCAGCAGTTCGGACAGCGGCAGCGCATCCGCCAGCGCCTCGCGAAAGCCGCCAGCGCCACGCTCGCGCACGAAGCTGTCCGGATCGTGCTCCGGCGGCAGGAACAGAAAGTCGATGCGCCGGGTATCGCTCGCCTGCGCGAGCGCCGCTTCGAGGGCCCTCCACGCCGCCTTGCGCCCCGCTGCGTCGCCATCGAAGGCGAACACGACGCGATCGACCAGGCGCAGCAGCTTGCGCAGGTGCTCGCCGGTGGTGGCGGTGCCCAGCGTCGCGACGACGTTGGCGACGCCGTGCTGTGCCAGCATCACGGCGTCCATGTAGCCTTCGACAACGATCACGCAGTCTTCTGCACGTATCGCGTCGCGAGCTTCGTACAAACCGTAGAGTTCGCGACCCTTGGAGAACACCGGGGTCTCGGGCGAGTTCAGGTACTTCGGTTCGCCGCGGTCGAGCACGCGGCCGCCGAAACCGATGACCTGCCCGCGCGGATTGCGGATCGGAAACATGATCCGGTCGCGAAAGCGGTCATACCGCTTGCGCCGGCCGTCCTCGCCGCTCGCCTCGATGACCAGTCCGGCAGCCACCATTTCGTCGATCTCGTAATCCGCCACCGCGGCCTCGAGGCCACGCCACTGATCGGGCGCGTAGCCGATGCCGAACCGGGCCGCAGTCTCGCCGGCCAGTCCGCGCTTTTTCAGATATTCGATCGCCTGCGGCGCTTCCTTCAGGCGGCGGCGGTAGAACTTCGCCGCCTGCGCCAGCAACTCCAGCAGGGCCGGCGCGCGCCGGTCGGCCTGCCCGCCCGGCCCGGCTTCCTGCGGAACGGCAACCCCGATCGACTGCGCGAGTTCGGCGATCGCATCGACGTAGCCCAGGCCGCCGTGTTCCATCAGAAACCCGATCGCGCTGCCGTGGGCGCCACAGCCGAAGCAGTGATAGAACTGCTTGGCGGGACTGACCGTGAACGACGCCGTCTTCTCGCCGTGGAATGGGCACAATCCGAGAAAGTTGGCGCCCGCTTTCTTGAGCGCCACATGGCGGCCCACGACGTCGACGATGTCGATGCGGGCCAGCAGATCCTGAATGAAGCTCTGGGGGATCACACGGCCAGTGTAGCGCGCAGCGGCGCCCCGGACCGCGCCGGCCGGGTCAGCCGCCGGCCAACCGCGCCTTCACCTGTACCGAGACGGCGGCAAGGTCGGTGCGTCCGGCCAGGCGTTGCCTGAGCAGCGCCATCACCCTGCCCATCTGCTGCGGGCCGGTCGCGCCGGCCGCGGCGATGGCCGCGTCGATCTCGGCGGCCACTTCGGCCACGCTCGCCTGCTGCGGCAGATAGGCCGACAGGACTTCGATTTCGGCCTTTTCGCGATCGGCGAGGTCGCTGCGGCGCGCCTTCTCGAACTGCTCGATCGAGTCGCGCCGCTGGCGGATCAGGCGATCGACGATCGTCACGACCTGCGCGTCGTCGACCGTGATGCGCTCGTCGACCTCCTTCTGTTTGATCGCCGCCAGCAACATGCGAATCGCCGACAGGCGATCGGCCTGGCGGGCGCGCAGCGCCGCCTTCATGTCTTCGCCGATTCGCTCTTTCAGGTTCATCTCGTGGCTCTGGAAAGGGCGAAGGCCCGCCGGGGCGGGGCCGGGCAGGCCTTCGAGGGTGGCGCCGCGTGCGCCAGGCGTCGCGCCGGCAGGCGTCAGTACATCTTCTTCGGCAGCATCTGGCTGCGAAGACGCTTGTAGTGGCGCTTGACCGCGGCCGCCTTCTTGCGCTTGCGCTCGGCGGTCGGCTTCTCGTAGAACTCGCGCGCTCGCAGCTCGGTGATGATTCCGGCTTTCTCGATCGTGCGCTTGAAGCGGCGAAGTGCGACGTCGAAGGGCTCGTTCTCCTTGACGCGGACGGTCGGCATTAAAGATCACCCCCTTTCAATGGAACCGGAAAGTATATCGGATATCGGCAACCCGGCAAAGCACGGCCTCTGACGCCGGTGGCGCCGTGGCGCGAAAGCCGCGCCGATCGTGCCGCGGCGGACCGGCGGGCGCGCCGCACGCCCGAAAGGCACCCGACGGGCTTGCCGGCGAGGGCAGTCATACCGAAGAATCGGGCGACGAAGTGTCTGGAGAGCGGATGCCATGTCCTGCACGAGCCGAAGCAGCGCGCACGAGCCGCGTTCCGGGGCCGCGCCGATTGCGATCGCCGGATTCCGCCAGATCTACTCGACCAGCCGGGTCGAAGCCGCGCTCGACGAGTTGCCGCCCGGCGCGAACGAGTCGCTCAAGGGCACCTACGAGCGGATGCTGAAGGCCGGTGGCGAGCGCTTCAGCGTCAAGCCTGCGGGCATGCCCGACTTCGACGCGCTGGCTGCGGAACTGCCGAATTTCAGCGAGGTGCTCGACGATCTGCGCCGCCAGCTCGCGTTGTGCATGCAGACGGCCGATCCGGTCGAACTCACGCCGCTGCTGTTGCTCGGCGACCCGGGCATCGGCAAGACGCGGTTCGCGCGCCGCCTCTCCCGGTTGCTGGGCACCGGCTACGGCTTCGTGTCGATGAGTTCGCTCACCGCCGGCTGGATCCTCTCCGGTGCCTCGTCGCAGTGGCGCAACGCGCGTGCCGGCAAGGTGTTCGACACGCTGGTCAACGGTGACTATGCCAACCCGGTGATGGTCGTCGACGAAATCGACAAGGCGTCGGCCGATGGCCAGTACGATCCGCTGGGGGCACTCTATGCGCTGCTCGAGCCCGACACTGCGGCCGGGTTCGTCGACGAATTCGCCGAGGTGCCGGTCGATTGCTCGGACATCGTCTGGGTGGCCACGGCGAACGACATCGGGCGCATCCCGGACCCGATCCTCAACCGGATGAACGTCTACGAGATCCCCGCGCCCGACCACGACGGCGCGCGGCGCATCGCGCAGGGCCTGTACCGGGAGATCCGCGATTCGCACGAATGGGGCGCACGCTTTCCAGAACAACTGGCCGACGCGGTCGCCGACCGGCTCGCGCATTGCGCGCCGCGCGAGATGCGCCGGCAACTGGTGAGCGCCTTCGGCAACGCCACGCTGGCGCAGCGCAGCGAGATCGGCCCGTCAGACCTGTCGAACGAGCGCTCTGCGCGGCGCCCGCGGATCGGGTTCTGATGCAGCACTGATACGCCGGCGCCGTAGCGTGCGTTGCGCGCGCTGCGTGCGACACGACTCCGCCGGGGAACCGCCGCCCACCACCACCCATCGGGTCGCGCCGCGGCGCCGTGCGCGGTCCGTCGAGAATCCGCCCCATGACGCCGGCAGCCGTTCTCCACATTCCCACCATGTACCTGCTGACCGGGTGCAGCAGCCTGATCGGTGCCGTGATCCTGATCTGGCTGCGACGCGACCATCGCGAATCGAGTCCGGCGCTCACCCTGTTCGCCGCCGGCATCCTTGCGCTCGGCATCGGCTTCGTTTCGTTCGCGGCGCGCGAGGAAGCCACCGGATGGCTGGCACCGCTGCTCGGCTACGCCGCTTTCGGCCTCTCCGCGATGCTGGTCTGGCTCGGCTCCAGGCAGCTGTACGGCCAGCCCCGCAACGTCGGGCTCAGTGCCGTTGCCGGCATCGCGTTCGGCGGCTACCTCGCGTCGCTGTTCGCGATCCGCGAGCCGAACGCCGCAAGCGCGATCGCCCGCATCGTGCTCAGCAGCGTGTTCGTCGTCGCGTTCATGGGGCTGGCCGCCCACGAGGCCCATCGCTCGGGCTGGATCCGGCCGCTGCGCTCGGTGCGCCTGATGCGCGCGCTGCTGGTGCTGTTCTGTGTGCTGGTGGCTGCACGCGCGGTCGCCTTCGTGGCCCATGGCATTGCGCTGCATCCCGATGGCTCGGCGTCGCCAGGCGTGCTGCGCACGTTCTTCGCAGCGATCTTCGGTTCGCTGCCGTTCGCGATCACGGTCTCGGTGCTCAGCATCGCCAACTCGCAGTTGAGCACGCGACTGCACCGGATGGCGACCACCGACGACCTGACCGGCCTGGTGTCGCGCCGTTCGCTGCAGGAATCGGCCGACCGGTTGCTCGGCGCTGCACCCCGGGGCGGCTGCATCGCGCTGCTGATGATCGACGTGGACAACTTCAAGATGATCAACGACCGGCACGGGCACGCGATCGGCGACCAGGTGCTGCGACACGTCGCCGGCGTGATGCGCCGGACGCTGCGCCCCGACGCGCTCATCGTGCGCTACGGGGGCGACGAGTTCTGCGCGCTGGTGCCGGTGCCCGGCGAGGCGGCGGCCTTCGTCGTCGCCGAGCGGCTGCGCGCGACGATGGAAGCCTCGCCGCACCGCGTCGACAGCGAACGGATTGCCGTGACGCTGAGCATCGGCGTCACCGTCCACCGCCACGGCAAGACGTTGCGACAACTGCTCGACGAAGCGGACCGTCGCGCCTATCGCGCGAAGGCCGACGGGCGCAACCGCGTGGTCGCCGACGACGTGCCGATCACGGCCTGACGCTCGCCGCGCAACCGACGAACGGCTGGACAGAGGCGGTCCGGACGGCGCCTGTCGCACCCCGGGGCCCGGTGCCAGACTGCTGCCGATCCTGGCGCACCCCGGGGCACTCCGCAGGCGCGCCGGGCGCAACCGCGTCGGCACGGCGGAACACCCGGGCGGGCACCCCGATTGCGTGCTGCCGGTGGTTTGGCGCGTGCGATACTCGACCGATGAAGGTGCTCGGCATCGAAACCTCCTGCGACGAGACCGGCATCGCGCTGTACTGCACCGAGCGCGGCCTGCTCGCGCAGGCGCTGCACTCGCAGACCGCGATGCACGAGCGCTACGGCGGCGTCGTCCCGGAACTTGCGTCGCGCGACCACATCCGGCGCGTGCTGCCGCTGACCCGGCAGGTGCTGGCGCAGGCCGGCGTCGCCCGGTCGGCGATCGACGCGATCGCGTACACCGAAGGGCCCGGCCTGGCCGGTGCGCTGCTGGTGGGCGCCGGCGTCGGTGCCTCGATGGCGTTCGCGCTGGGTATTCCGGCGATCGGCGTACACCATCTGGAGGGCCACCTGCTGTCGCCCCTGCTGTCGGCCGATCCGCCGGCGTTTCCGTTCGTCGCATTGCTGGTGTCGGGCGGGCACACGCAATTGATGCAGGTCAGCGGCATCGGCCACTACGCACTGCTCGGCGACACGCTCGACGACGCGGCCGGCGAAGCGTTCGACAAGAGCGCGCAACTGCTCGGCCTGGGTTACCCCGGCGGGCCGGCGATCGCGCGCCTGGCGGCCGGCGGCACACCCGGACGCTACCGGCTGCCGCGGCCGATGCTGCATTCCGGCGACCTCGACTTCAGCTTCAGCGGCCTGAAGACCGCGGTGCTCGCCGCGATGCGGCGCGGCCTTGCCGACGAGTCGTCGCGCGCCGACCTCGCCGCCGAGGTGCAAGCCGCCATCGTCGACGTGCTGGTGGCGAAGTCGCTGCGCGCGCTGCGCACAACCGGCCACGAACGGCTGGTGGTGGCCGGCGGCGTCAGTGCCAACCGGCAGTTGCGCGAGTCGTTGGGCGCAGCCTCGGCGCAGGCGCGATGGCGGGTCCACTTTCCCGAACCGGCGCTGTGCTCGGACAACGGCGCGATGATCGCGTTCGCCGGCGCGCTGCGCCTGCAGGCGGGCGCGGCGCCCGGCGCGGGGACGGGCATGGCGATCGACGGCTTTCGTGTGCGCCCGCGCTGGTCGCTGGAGGACCTGGGCGCGGCGTGACCCCTGTGGCGCGCCCGCGCCGGACCTCGACCCCGAGCCGTTACCCCCGCTTCTTCTGCCCGATGCGGCGCTCCTTGCCGGCGAGCAGGTTGCGGATGTTGTTCGCGTGCCGCCAGACGAGCAACACGCTCATCGCCGCCACCGCAGCGGCGACCGGATCGGGGCCGGACAGGAACAGATACCACAACGGCGCGAAGATCGCCGCAACCAGCGCGGCCAGCGACGAATAGCGAAAGAAGAACGCAATCAGCAGCCAGGTCGCGAGCGTGCCCAGACCGAGCACCGGATTCAGCGCAAGCAGCACGCCCGCGGCGGTGGCGACGCCCTTGCCACCCCGGAAGCGGTGGAACACGGGAAACAGGTGACCGACGAAAGCCGCCAGCGCAACCAGCGCGAGGGTGCCGTCGCCGAAGCCGAAGCGCGTGGCCAGCGCCTTTGCAGCCAGCACTGCCAGCAGCCCCTTGGCGGAGTCGCCCGCCAGCGTGAGTGCCGCCGCGGCCTTGTTGCCGGTGCGCAGAACGTTGGTCGCACCCGGATTGCCCGAGCCGTAGCTACGCGGATCGGCCAGCCCCATCACCCGACTGACCACCACCGCAAACGAAATCGATCCGACCAGGTAGGCGGCGAGCACCGCCGGCACGCCGTGGAGCGCGTCCATCACCGCCTCGCCCGTCCATCCGCGAGCGCGCAGTGTACCGGCTGCGCGCGCAGTGCACCGGCTGCGCGCGCAGTGCACCGGCTGCGCGCGCAGTGCGCCGGTTGCGCGCGCAGCAGGCCGACCAGCACGCGCGGCGCGATGCCCTTGCAGCCGACCTGGCGCGCCGGATTCCTCGTCGGCACCTTGCGGTCGCCATGCATCAGCGCGACGAGTGGCCTGGCCATGTTCAGCCCGGATAGAGTCCGCGGGTGCGCGCGTGCAGCCGCGCCAGACCGTGCAGCGCGTCCAGATTCGGCGTCGCCAGCCCGACCGCGCGACCGATCTCGCCGACGATCGCCACCAGCGCGTCGATCTCGACCGGCCTGCCGGCCTCGACATCCTGCAGCATCGACGTCTTGAAGGCACCGAGCTGACGCGTGACCTGGTGGCGCTCCTCCGGGGTGACCGGAATCGGCAGGCCGATACGCTCGCCGATGGCGCCGGCCTCGAGCATCACGGCCGACATGAAGGCGCGCACCAGCGGGTCGTCGAGAATCCGGTCGGCGGTCGCACCGGTGAGCGCCGACACCGGATTGAACGTCGTGTTGCCCCACAGCTTGAACCAGATGTCCTGCTGGATCCGCGACGACACTTCGGTCTCGAACCCCGCTGCGGCGAGCAGCGCCGCGACGCGGCGCACGCGCTCGCTGCCGCCGCCCGTCGGCTCGCCGACGATCAGCCGTCGGCCCTGCGCATGGCGCACGACGCCCGGCCGCTCGACCGAGCAGGCAAAGTGCACGACGCAGCCGAGCACCCGCGAGACCGGAATCGCGGCGGCGATCGCGCGGCCCGGGTCGATCGACGCCCAGTCGCGCGCGGCCAGCGCGTCATCGAGCCCATCGAAGAACCACCAGGGCACGCCGTTCATCGCGCTCAGCACGATGGTCTGCGGGCCGATCAGCGGCCCGATGTGTCGCGCGGCCTCGGCCATTCCGGTGGTCTTGACACTGACCACGACCAGATCCTGCGGGCCGAGACGGGCCGGCTCGTCGACCACGGTCAGGCGTACCACGGTCCGTGCGGGGACTCCGCCCGGGGTCGCAGGCGCCGCACCGGGCGCCATCGGCGCCTCGAGCAGCACCAGCCCGTCGCGCGCCACCGCCGCCAGCGTGGCGCCGCGCGCGATGGCCGAAACCTGCTGGCCGTTCGCGGCCAGGCGGGCACCGATGAAGCCGCCGACGGCGCCCAGTCCATAGATGCAGATGCGCAAGTGTCGTTCTCCGTGCAGGCCCGGTTTCGATCCGCGGTCAGTGCGCCGGCACGTCGTTGCGCCGGCTGCGCCGGTCGCGATGGAGCGCGGCGCGCATCAGCAGCATCGCGGTGACCGGCGACGTGAGCAGCACGAACACGGTGATCAGCAATTCGTGGATCACCGGGCGCGCCCCGCTCGCGCTGAAATAGAGCATCGATGCGATCAACACGCAACCGGCGCCGAGCGTGTTGACCATCGCCGTCGCGTGACCGCGCTGGTAGAAGTTCGACAGGCGCAGCAGGCCGAGCGCCCCGATCACCACCAGGCTGCCGGCGAGCAGCAGCAGCAGCACGACCGGAATCGCGGCCCACGGCGGCAACGCAGCGGCGTTCATTCGATCACCTCGCCACGCAACAGGAACTTGGCCATCGCGATCGACCCGACGAAGCCGACCAGCGCGATCAGCAACGCCACTTCGAAATACAGCGGATTGCCGAAGCGCATCCCGAGGGTCAACGTGATCAGCATCGCGCACAGGTACAGTGTGTCGAGCGCCATCACGCGGTCCTGCGCCGCCGGCCCGCGGAACAGCCGGATCGTCGCGAGCACGGTCGCCAGGCCGAGGCAGGCCAGCAGGAAACCGATCGCGAACTGCAGTGCCGTGGTCATTCGAAGATCTCCCTGAGCGGTTTCTCGTAGCGGTTCTTGATCGTGTCGACCCACCACTGCTCGTCGTGCAGGTCGAGCACGTGAATCGTCAGCCGTTGCCGGTCGGCGCTCAACTCGGCCCACACCGTGCCGGGCGTCGAGTTGATGATCGCCGACAGCACCGCGAGTCCGTGCGGGTCGCGCAGGTCGAGCGGCAGACTCATGAAACCCGAGCGTTCGCGCCGCGCCGGCTTGCCGAGGATGATCGTCGAGACCTGGATGCACGAGCGCACGATGTCGAACAACACCACCGCGAACAGCCGCAGCATCACCCCGGGGCGGCGCAGCCGCGGTTGCAGCGGGCGCATGCGCCGCGTCGCATGCGGCACCCACAGGCCCAGCAGCAGCGCGAGCAGCAGGTGCGCGGGCGCGAGACTCTGGGCCAGCACGAGCCACATCACGGCCAGGAAGGCCGACAGCGCCGGCGCGGACAGCCAGCGCCTCATGGTTGCGCCGCGCCACGCGCAGGAACGCGCGGCGCGCCGATCACCGTGTCGGGGTACGGGCCGCTGCGCTGCGCGCCGACGGCCGCGGCCTCCACGTAGCGCATCACCGGCCCTGCCTGGATCGTGATCGCGACGCAGACCAGCAGCAGCGCAGCCACCGGCATCGCCTCGATCACGCGCAATCTCGGCGGCGCCTGCCGGATCTGGACCCAGAACGTGCGGATGCCGATGCGCATCGCCGCGATCGCCGCCGCGAGCCCGGAGGCGACCACCAGGCCCAGCATCGTCCACGCCACCGGTGCAGTGCCGTCCGGCGCATGCGCGCCGTGCGCATCGAGCACACCGGCGAGCAACGCGAACTTGGCGACAAAACCGGAAAGCGGCGGCAGGCCCGCGATCAGCAGCGCGCAGCCGATGTAGCCGGCGCCGAGAAAAGCCATCGCGGCCGGGATCACGACGCCGGAATCCTCCTGTTCGTCGGTGGCGATGGCGGGCCCTGCGTGCAACGCCCCCTGCGCTTCGAGCGCCTCGAGCGTCACCGCCAGCACGCCCGAGCCGAACCCGCGGCTGCGCTCGACCAGTTCGATCAGCAGGAACAACGCGCTCGCGGCGAAGCTCGCACTGACCAGGTAGTAGAGCGCGCCGGCCAGCACCGCCGGATGGTCGAACGCGATCGCGGCCAGCAGCGTGCCCGAGGACATGATCACGCTGTGGCTCGCCAGCCGCCGCAGATCCTGCGCCGCCAGCATCCCGATCGCGGCGAAGCCGATCGTCGCCATGCCGCCGTAGAGCAGCCAGTCGCGGCCGAAACCGGCCGAGCCGCCGGCCGCGTCGGCGAACAGCAGCAACCACAGGCGCAGGATCGCGTAGACCCCGACCTTGGTCATGATCGCGAAGATCGCAGCGGCCGGGGTGCTCGCCGCCGAATAGGCCGGCGACAGCCAGAAGGCCAGCGGCCACATCGCGCTCTTGACGAGGAACGCCACGCCGAGCACCGCGGCGCCCGCCTCGAACAACGGCCGGTCCTGCGGCGCAAGTCCGGGCAGCAGCCGCGCCAGATCGCCCATGTTCAGCGTGCCGGTCACGGCGTAGATCATCGCCACGCCGATCAGGAACAGCGACGAGGCCAGCAGATTGACCGCCACGTAGTGCAGGCCGGCTGCCACGCGCAGCGGGCCGGAGCCGTGCAGCACCAGCCCGTAGGACGCGGCCAGCAGCACCTCGAAGAACACGAACAGGTTGAACAGGTCCGCAGTGAGGAAGGCCCCGCAGAGCCCCATCAACAGGAACTGGAACAGTGCGTGGAAGTGGACCCCGGCGCGCGTCCAGCGCGCCTGGGAGAACACCAGCGACGCCAGCCCAAGCAGCGCGCTCAGCAGCACCATCAGCGCCGACAACCGGTCGGCCGCCAGCGCAATGCCAAACGGCACCGGCCAGTTGGCCGCGAGGTAGATGCCGACCTCGCCCTGCCAGCCGTCGGGCCGCCCGTGCGCCAGCGCCACCAGCGCGAACGCCGCCGCCACCAGACCGAGCACGGCGACCAGGCTGATCGCGAATTTCAGACGGTGGCGGCGCTCGTCGACCAGCACCAGCAGCGCCCCGGCCAGCAGCGGCAACACGATCGGCGCCACGATCAGGTGGTCGACCCAGCGCATCATTCGGGCGGCTCCTCGCCGTCGACGTGGTCGGTGCCGCTGAAACCGCGCAGTGCCAGCAGCAGCACGAGGAACAGCGCGGTCATCGCGAAGCCGATCACGATCGCCGTCAGCACCAGCGCCTGCGGCAGCGGATCGGCATGGCGCGCCGGATCGAGCGCACCGGGGCCGACGATCGGCACCCGGTCGATCTTCAGCCGACCCATCGCGAAGATGAACAGGTTGACGCCGTAGGAAATCAGCGACAGCCCGACGATCACCTGGAAGGTGCGCGGACGCAGCACCAGCCACACGCCGGCGCCGACCAGCACGCCGATGGCGATCGCGACGATCAGCTCCACGGCTGCCGCCCTGCGTGACGATCCACGCCGAAGGGCGCGCCGAACGATGCGCCGAAGGTCGCGGCGGACGTCTCGCCGACGGCGCCGGGCGCCGGGGCGTCCACCCCGGCCGCCCCGGCCGCCCGTACGGCGCGATGGCTGCGCACCGACTGGTGCGCCAGCGCGAGCAGGATGACCGCGGTGGCGCCGACCACCAGGATGTAGACGCCGAGATCGAACAGGAACGCGCTGGGCAGCGCCACGCCGCCGGGCAGCAGCGGATGCGCAGTGTGACTGGTGAGGAACGGGTAACCGAACAGCCAGGACCCGATTCCCGTTGCCGCCGCCACCAGCAGGCCGATCGCGAGCAGGCGCCGCGGAAAGAGCTTCAGGTGATTCTCCACCCACACCGCGCCGCCCACCATGTACTGCAGGATGATCGCCACGGCCAGGATCAGCCCGGCCACGAAGCCCCCGCCCGGCTGGTCGTGGCCGCGCACGAAGAAGAAGATCGAGATCACCGTCATGATCGGAAACAGCAGCCGTACGAAGACCGCCGGCACCATCAGGTAGCCGCTGGCGGCGTCGGCGCCGGGACGTGCAGCCTCGCCGGCCGGCGCGGGCTCGCCCGACTGCTGCACCGGGATGGCGACGCTCTGCGGGTCGGGGCGAAAGCGCCGCAACAATGCATAGACCGAAAGCGCGACGATGCCGAGCACCGTGATCTCGCCCAGCGTATCGAAGCCGCGGAAGTCGACCAGCAGCACGTTCACCACGTTCGCGCCGCCGCCCTCGGGCAGCGAGCGCTGCAGGTAGAACGACGCCAGGCTCTGCGGGAACGGCCGCGTCAGCACCGCCCAGGCGAGCGCGGCCACGCCGGCACCGGCGCCGATCGCGAGCGCGACGTCGCGCGCACGCCGCACGCGTTCACGCAGCGACGGCCGCGCCCGCGCATCACGCGCCTCGAGACGCGGCGGCAGCCAGCGCAGGCCGAGCAGGATCAGCACCATCGTCACCGTCTCGACCATCAGCTGGGTGAGCGCGAGGTCGGGCGCCGACAGCCAGACGAACGTCAGGCAGGTCACCAGCCCCGCGCCGCCCATCGATGTCAGCGCCATCAGCCGGTGAAACTTCGCCTGCCAGGCAGCACCGATCGCACAGGCGATGCCCACCGCCCACAACAGCGCGAACACCGGATCGAGCGCCGTGAGCGGGGCCTCCCCCCACTGCAGGCCGCCGAATGCCGGCGGCAGCGCGCCGGCGACGATCGCCACCGCGACCACGATCGCCAATTGCGGCTGCAGGCGCACCGTGCCGAGCCCGTGCTCGAGCCGCGCCGCCCAGACCCCGACGCCGTCGAGCAGGCGTTCGAACAGGCGCTGGCCGTCGAAGCGATGCACGAACGGCACCTTTGCGACGCTGCCGATGCGCAGCGTGCGCTGCAGCAGCAGGTACAGCGCGGTGCCGCCGACGAGCGCGATCGCGCTCATCAGCAGCGGCAGGTTCAGGCCGTGCCAGAGCGCGAGGCTGTACCCGGGCATCGCGGCGCCGAGCACCGAGCGGGCGGCGACATCGAGGAACGGGCCGACCGTGATCGACGGAGCCACGCCGACCACCAGGCAGGCCAGCGCCAGCAGCTCGACGGGAAAGCGCATCCAGCGTGGCGGCTCGCGCGGCGCCTTCGGCAGGCCATGCGGCGGCGGACCGAAGAAGACCTCGTCGATGAAGCGCAGCGAATAGGCGACGCTGAACACGCCCGCAGCGGTTGCCGCGATCGCCAGGCGGTAGTCGCGCGCCGAGCCGGCCTGCGCCGCCTCGTAGAAGAACATCTCCTTGGACAGAAAACCGTTGAGCAGCGGCACGCCGGCCATCGCCGCCGCGGCCACGGTGGCCAGTGTCGCGGTGATCGGCATCATCCGGTACAGGCCGCTCAGCCGGCGCATGTCGCGCGTACCGGTCTCGTGATCGACGATGCCGGCGGCCATGAACAGCGACGCCTTGAAGGTCGCGTGATTCATCGTGTGGAAGATCGCCGCGACGGCCGCCAGCGGCGTGCCGATCCCGAGCAGCAGCGTGATCAGGCCGAGGTGACTGAGCGTCGAATAGGCCAGCAACCCCTTCAGATCGTGCTGGAAGATCGCGACGAAGGCGCCCAGCAGCAGCGTGGCCAGCCCCGCACCGCCGATCACCCACGACCACTCGGGCGTGCCCGCGAGCACCGGCCACAGACGCGCCAGCAGGAACACGCCCGCCTTCACCAGCGTGGCCGAGTGCAGGTAGGCCGACACCGGAGTGGGCGCCGCCATCGCCCGTGGAAGCCAGAAGTGGAACGGGAACTGTGCGCTCTTGGTGAGCGCGCCGAGCGCGACCAGCACGAGGATCGGCCGGTACCACGGATGCTCGCGCACGATGCTGCCCGAGGCGAGCACGCGATCGAGCTCGTAGCTGCCGACGACGTCGCCGAGCATGAGCACGCCCGTGAACAGGCACAGACCGCCGGCGACGGTGATCGTCAGCGTCATCCGTGCGCCGCGGCGCGCGTCGGGGCGATGGTGCCAGTAGCCGATCAGCAGGAACGACACCAGGCTGGTCAGCTCCCAGAACATCACCAGCTGGATCAGGTTGCCCGACATCACGATGCCGAGCATCGAGCCCATGAACGCGAGCAGGAGCGAGAAGAAGCGCGGCACCGGATCGCCCGGCGCCATGTAGTAGCGCGCATAGACGACGACCAGCAGGCCGATTCCCAGCACCAGCATCGCGAACATCCACGCGAAACCGTCGACGCGCACCACGAAGTCCAGGCCGAGGCCCGGCAGCCACACGCGTCCGAAGCGCAGCACCTCGCCCGCGGCGACCGCCGGATACTGCAGTGCCAGCGCCACGACCCCCGCCAGCGCCACGGCGCCCGCCAGCGACGCCGCGCGGTTGCGCGCGGTCACCGGCAGGATGGCCACGAGCGCGCTGCCCAGGAACGGCAGGACGAGTGGAATCAGCAGAGCGTGCATCAGGCGCCGGTTCCGGGGGCATCGGCATCGTCGGCAACCGGTTCGCGCATCGTCACCAGTTCCTCGGCGGCGGTCGGATGAACCGCGATGGTCCGGTCGAACTGCCGCTTGGTCGCACCCATCTTCAACGGGATCGCGGCCAGCTGGATCATCTCGGCCGCATCCGGGCCGCACAGGTGCACGCCGAGAACCCGATCGCTGTCGCGGTCGACGACCAGCTTCACCAGCATGCGCTCGGCGCGCGCCGACAGCACGTTGCCCATCGGGCGGAAGCGACTGCGGTAGACGTCGATACGCGCGAAGCGCTCGCGCGCCCGCGCCTCGGTGAGACCCACCGCACCGATTTCCGGCGTGGTGAACACCGCGACCGGCACGTCCTCGTGATCGCAGACCCAGCGCGTGTCGCCGAACTCGCTGTCGGCAAACGCGTGGCCTTCGCGGATCGCCACCGGCGTGAGCGCTACCCGGTCGGTCACGTCACCGACCGCCCACACGTTTGCGGCCGTGGTGCGCGAATCGGGCGTGACGCGGATCGCCCCGCGTTCGTCGAGCGCCACGCCGGCACGCTCCAGGCCCAGCCCCTGCGTGTTCGGCACGCGTCCGATCGCGACCATCACGAGGTCGGTGTCGATCGATCCGCGATCGGTCGCGACCCTGAAGCCGCCGCCGTGGCGCCCGATCGCGGTGATCGTCTCGCCGGTGCGGATCACGATGCCGGCTTCGCGCATCGCCGCATCGAGGTGACGGCGCAGGTCGTCGTCGAAGCAGCGCAGCACGAGGTCGCCGCGATAGACCAGCGTCACCTGCACGCCCAGGCGCTGCAGCAGACAGGCGAACTCGACCGCGATGAAGCCGCCGCCCTCGATCACCATGCGCGCGGGCAACGACGGCAGGTCGAACACCTCGTTCGAGGTGATCGCCAGCTCGGCGCCCGGGACGTCGGGGCGCAGCGGCAAGCCTCCGGTGGCGATCAGCACGCGGCGCGCACGCACGCATTCACCGGTCGCCGACAGCCGTACCGTGTCAGGCCCTTCGAGGCTCGCCCGCGAAGCGATCGCACGCACGCCGGCACGCGCCAGCCCGTCGCGATACAAGCCTTCGAGCCGCGCAAGCTCGCGGTCCTTCGCCACGCGCAGCGCCGTCCAGTCGAAGCGCGCATCCACCGGCGTCCAGCCGAAGTCGGCCGCGCGCGCGAACTCGTCGCAGAACCGGCTGGCCAGCACCAGCAACTTCTTGGGTACGCAGCCGCGGATCACACAGGTGCCGCCGTAGCGGTATTCCTCGGCCAGCGCGACCCGCGCGCCGTGGCCGGCCGCAATCCGGGCAGCGCGCACGCCCCCGGAGCCGCCGCCGATCACGAAGAGGTCGACCGGTTCAGTCATCGCGTGCTCCTGTCACCGTGAGAGCCGTTGCGAGCATGTCGACGAACGCACGCGTGCGCGCCGGCAGCAGGCGGCGCCCCGGCATCACGCCCCAGACGGTCATCGTCGGCAGGCGCCAGCCGGGCAGCACACGCTCGAGCAGTCCCCGGGCAACGAGCGCGCCGGCGGCGCGCTCGTGAAGACCGGCCACGCCCATGCCGTGCGTGGCCAGCGTGCAGATCAGCCCGATCGAGTTGACCGCCAGCTGCCCTGGCGGCAATCCCTCCCAGTGCTCGCCTTCACGCGCCAGCCGCCAGGGCTGAAGCTCCCCGTCGCTGGCGACCAGCGGCAGCGCGGTGTGCCCGCGCAGTTGCCCGGGTGTGGCCGGGCGGCCGCGACGCGCGAGATAGGCGGGGCTCGCATACAGGCCGTGTTCGAGATCGATCATCCGGCGCGCAACCAGCGTGGCATCGTCGGGCAGGCGCGCGGCCACGCGTACCGCGAGATCGAAGCGCTCGGCGACCACGTCGACGCGGCGCGGCGAGATGTCCAGTTGCAGCCTGACTTCGGGATGGCGCTCGGCGAACTCGATCAGGAAAGGCACCAGTTCGAGTTCCTCGAGAAAACCCGGCGGCAGCGACACCCGCAGCGTGCCTTGCGGCGTGGCCTGGCGATGCTGGGCCAGCGCACTGGCAGCCTCGGTTTCGTCGAGCAGGCGGCGCGCATGCTCGAGGATGCGCTCGCCGAATTCGGTGATCGCCAGTTGACGCGTGGTGCGGGTCATCAGCCGCTCGCCCAGCGCCGCTTCGAGCGCGCTGATGCGCCGCGACACGGTGGCCTTGGGCAGGCCGCAGCGCTCGGCGGCGCGCGAAAAACTGCCGGCCTCGACCACGCGCGCGAACAGGACGAGATCGTCGGCGTGCGGATTCATGCGGCGGGCAGTCTCATTCGATCGGCAATTGTTCCACTGATGGTCCGATAATATCCGTTTCCATGTCTTCCGAAGAGGTTTCCGATTCAATATGATCTGACCATGACGAACGGGACGCTCGCCGCCCGAATGTGGCGCCCATCACGAACACAGGAGCGCAGACCATGAACCACGCCGTGAAACAGGCCCGCGCAGGCTCGCGTGCGGTGGAACGACTGGTACGAGGCGTGCCGACCTCCGACGGCGCCGGCGTGCGTCTGACGCGCGTGCTGACGCAGGACCTGCAGCGCCGGCTCGACCCATTCCTGATGCTCGACGCGTTTCGCAACGAAAACCCCGACGACTACATCGGCGGGTTCCCCGACCACCCTCACCGCGGCTTCGAAACGGTGACCTACATGATCGCCGGGCGCATGCGCCATCGCGACAGCGCCGGCAACGAGGGGCTGCTCGGTCCGGGTGGCGTCCAGTGGATGACCGCGGGCAGCGGCCTGATCCATTCCGAACTGCCCGAGCAGGAGCAGGGGCTGATGGAGGGGTTCCAGCTCTGGCTCAACCTGCCGGCGCGCAACAAGATGATCGCCCCGGGCTATCGCGACATCGCGCCGGCCGCGATTCCCGAGTTCACCGCAGAGGGCGGCGTGCGCGTGCGCGTGATCGCCGGCGAAAGCCACGGCGTCGCCGGCGCTGTGACGCGCCCCGACACCGAGCCGCTGTTTCTCGACGTGCACCTGCCGGCGCGCGCACGCTTCACGCAGACGCTGCCCGCGGGACACAACGCCTTCACCTGCACGTATCGCGGCAGCGCGCGGATCGCCGGCACCGAAGTCCCCGACCGACACATGGCGATCCTCGCCAACGACGGCACCCATGCAGTCTGCATCGAAGCGATCGCCGATGCGCGCGTGCTGATCGTCGCGGGGCGGCCGTTGAACGAACCGATCGCGCAGCACGGGCCGTTCGTGATGAACACCGCCGAGGAACTGCGGCGCGCATTCGACGACTACCGACGCGGCGCATTCGAGGCGGCCGCGGTCAGGTCGATGTAAGGCACGCACGCGCGCACGGCACCGACGCTCAACCGCGCGGGTGATGCCGCGCGTGCAGCGCCTTCAGGCGTTCCCGCGCCACGTGCGTGTAGATCTGTGTGGTCGAGATGTCGGCGTGGCCGAGCAGCATCTGCACCACGCGCAGGTCGGCGCCGTGGTTGATCAGGTGCGTGGCGAACGCGTGCCGCAGCGTGTGCGGCGACAGCGGCGCGGTGATGCCGGCGACGATCGCGTAGCGCTTGACCAGCGTCCAGAACATCTGGCGCGTCATCGGGGCGCCGCGCTGCGTGACGAACAGCGCGTCGGCGGCGCGTGCACCGAGCAGCGCCGCACGCGCCTCGCGCAGGTAACGCTCGACCCACGCGCGGGCTTCCTCGCCCAGCGGCACCAGGCGCTCCCTGCCGCCCTTGCCGACGACGCGTGCCACCCCCTCGTTCAGGCCCACCTGCACGGTGGGCAGCGACACCAGTTCGGAGACGCGCAGTCCGCTCGCATACAGCGTCTCGAGCATCGCGCGATCGCGCAGGCCGAGCGGCGTCGCGACCTCGGGTGCGCCGAGCAGTGCCTCGACCTGCCGCTCGGACAGCGTCTTCGGGAAGCGCGGCGGCTGGCGCGCCGCGCGGATCTGCAGCGTCGGGTCGTCGTCGCGCACGCGCTCGCGCACCAGGTAGCGGAAGAACCTGCGGAACACCGCCAGGCGCCGGTTTGCACTGCTCGGACGCGAATCCGGATGACGATACGCGATGTAGCCGTGCAGGTCGGCGGCGCCGGCCTCGTGCAACGCCACCCCGCGCTCCACGGCCAGCCACGCGTCGAGCAGCGCGAGATCGCGCCGATACGCGGCGAGACTGTTGCGCGACAGGCCGTCCTCGAGCCACACCGCGTCGGCGAACGCATCGATCCAGCGATGACCGGCCCCGGGCGCAGTGCTCATCGTCGTCAGCGCCCGAGAATCGCCTGCTTCAGTTCGGCGTCGATCGGGCGTTCGCCGACGAACACACGCAGGATGGCGACGAACAGGTCCTCGCCCGGAATCGCCGGCCCGAGCGCGTGACCATCGACGCTGACGCGGGTCGCGCCGGCGGAGAATTCGATGTCGATGCGCTCGCCCTTGCGGGTCTGGCCCAGTGTGAGCATCGTGTCGACCAGCCGCTCGACGCGCGGCGCCAGCCGCACGAGTTCGTGCTCGAGGCAGTTGTCGCGCAGCGCTGCCACGAACCGCTGCGCCAGCCATTCGGCCGACAGGTCGGCGAGCATCGTCAGCGACAGCCGACGCGGGCCCTGCTGCGACAACAGGTCCTCGGGCCGCGACGAGCGCGACGGCACGTAAAGCGCGGCCACGTACGCCTTGACGATGTAGACGGTGCGCATGCCGGCACCGTTGAGTTCGAGCCGCACGCCGCCCACGCTGACGGTGTCTTCGACGTCGACGCCCTCGACATCGGCGGCCTGCGCCGGCACGAGGCCAGACAGCGCGACGATCACCGCCACCGCGATCGCGCGGGCGCGCGTCGTGTGCGAAGGCCTGCTGCTCGCGATTTCCGATTCGTGCATCGTCGAGGCGAACCGGCCACCATGGCCGTCGAGTTCCGCAGCGCGGCCGGCGAGTGCCGCAGCGGCGGACTATAGCGTGATCGGCGCACCGACCCCGGGGCCGGCGCGCGCGGGCAATCAGAACCGGTAGGCGAGCTCGCCGTAGAACGTGCGCCCGGGCTGGCGCGTATAGACGAAGTACCGGCGATCGGCCAGGTTGTCGATCGACAGGCTCAGGCTCCAGTGGCGATCGAGCTGCCAGCCGATGCGCGCGCTCGCGACGGTGTACGCGTCGTACGACGTGAACACGCCCTGGACGCGGTCGTTGTTCAGGTCGTCGCCCGCGCCGAACACGTGATCGACGTGGCGCACCACGAACAGCCCGGTCCATGGCCCCTGGCGATATTCGAGACCCACCGACCAGGTGGTGCGCGGCACGTCGGTGAGCTTCCTGCCCACCATCTCGGGCACACTGTCGTTGGCCGTGACCTCGTAAGCGAACTGGCGCGTCACCGAACCGAACGCGTCGAGCCCGGCCAGCGGCGTGGTCCAGCGCACACTTGCTTCGACGCCATCGACGTCGGCCGAACCGACGTTCTCGTTCTGCAGGCGGCGCAGCAACGCCGTACTGCCGGGCAGCGTGCGACGGTAGATCAGATCGTCGAGGCGCTGGCGATACAGCGTGACCGAGACGCGCCGGCGCGCGCCGAACGACAGGTCGGTCCCCAGCTCGAGAGCCGAAACGCGCTCGGGGGCGAGATCGGGCGCGGCCAGCGTCTCGATGGTGAGCGGGCCGGCGCGCACCAGCGCACTGCCGTACAGATCGTAGAGTGCCGGCGGGCGAAAGCCGCGCCCGTACGATGCGCGCATCGCCACGCCGCGCGACGCCTGCCAGACCAGTGCGAGCTTGGGGCTGAACTGGTGGAAGCTGCGCGATTCGAAGCGCTGCGCCGACGGCATCGCCCCGAACTGGCGCGCGTAGCCGTCGGTCTCGAAACGGTCGTAGCGGCCGCCCAGGTACGCGTTCAGGTCGTGCCGCAACTCGTGCTCGCTTTGCACGAACACGGCAAGATTCGCCGCCCGGCCGCCATCGGCCGCCGAGGCGGCGGCCACGGTGTCGTGATCGCGCCAGTCGGCGAGCAGCGAGTCGGTGCGATCGAGCCTGCTGCGATTCATCGACACGCCGCTCACCAGCGCCCAGGTGGCCGACAGCGGCATGCGCAGGCTCGCCTCACCGTCGATGCGCCGGTTCGGCTGGTCGGTCAGCGTGCCCGGCCCGCTGCCGTAGGCGGCGCCGGCGCCCGCCTGCGAGAAGGAAAAATCGTGTCGCAACGCGCCGAGTTGCGCATGCAGCCGGCTGCCGCCCTGGAAGCGGTGCGCGGCACGCACGAAGATGCGGCGATCGCGCTCGGCGGCCGGTGTCGGCGTGAACCAGTCGATGTCGGCGAGCGACAGGCGCTGCGTGGCACCCGCGTGGTCGAACGAGACGCCGCCGGCGAACACCGCGTTGCCGCCCGCGTCGCGCAGGAAGCTGCGCGGGCGTGAATAACCGACGCCGTATTCGCCCCAGCCCAGGCCGGCCACCAGGCTGGTGGCCGCAGCGGGCGAGAAATGCAGGTTCAGCTGCGCGTTGTCCTGGTACCACGGCCGCGCGCCCGCCGTCCCGACCCACCAGCGCGGTGTGCCGTCGGGGTCGCGCACCGGCCGCGCGCCGCTGACCGTGGTGGCTGCGCTCGGGGGGCGCGCGGGGGGTGCCTTCACCACGTCGTCGCTGTCGGGGTCGCCCGCGCTCTCGCGGTATGCCACCGCCAGCGACACGCCCAGCCCGCTGCGGTAGCGCCGGCGGTGCACGATCGACGCGCCGCGCTGCGACAGGCTGCCGGCACCCAGGCGAACCTCGGTGAGCGGCTCGTCGGGACCGGCAGTGATGAAGTTGACCACGCCACCCATTGCACTGCCGCCGTACAGCGCCGAGTACGGGCCGCGCACCACCTCGACGCGCTCGATCGCCGCCAGCGGAATTGCGGCCACATCGATGCCGCCGGTGAGCGCGTTGTTCACCGGCTGCCCGTCGATCATCACCAGGGTGCGCGGCGTGCGCGGGATGCCGCGCAACGACAGCACCCCCTGGCCGGTGCCCGGAAAGCTCGTCCCCATCGCCGCACCGCGCACGTAGAGTCCGGGCACGTCGGCCAGCGCATCGCCCAGGCGTACCGGGTTGCGCTGCGCGAGTTCGTCCTCGTCCACGACACTCACGCTGGCCGGCACGTTCAGTGCCTCGGCCTGCGAGCGTGTCGCGGTCACCACCACCGAGTCGAGTGCGGCGCGCCCGTCTGCGCCCCGGACATCGGTCGCGGCAGACGCCGATGCCAGGGCAACCGCGACCGCGAGGCCCGGCGACCTCCGGCTGCCGGGGGACACGCGCGGCCGACGTCGTCGATGATTCTTGACAAACATGCCTGAGAAGAAGGTTTTGCAGAAACGATGCGAGAAATCCCGGCGTGGCGGACAGGAAACAGGGCAGGACTCTAATGGTGCGATGCAGCGCAAGAATTGACCGGCATCAATAGGCGGTCCCCGCGATCACGGCGACAATGGCCCCGATGCATGCGCGGATATTGCCGTTCAACCCAGGGGAATGAACCTATGAGAAGGATCGCACGGATTTCACCGGTGGCCTGGATGGTCGCCACCGCTCTCGCCGCCGCGACAGGCGCGGTCTCGGCGCAGGCGCCCTCGCACGACAAGAAGGTCACCGAGCCGGAGATTCGCTACCAGGCCGGCAGTTCGCCGCTGGGCCAGGAAGAGATGCACCAGAACATCAACCCGAAGGCGCCGCCGATGACCAAGGCGGAGTTCGACCAGGGACGCCAGATCTACTTCCAGCGCTGTGCCGGCTGCCACGGCGTGCTGCGCAAGGGCGCGACCGGCAAGCCGCTCACGTCGGACATCACGCTGCAGCGCGGCACCGAGATCCTGAAGACCTTCATCAAGTACGGCTCGCCGGCGGGCATGCCGAACTGGGGTACCTCGGGCGAGCTGAGTGACGCGGAAGTCGACCTGATGGCGCGCTATGTCCAGCAGGAGCCGCCCACGCCGCCCGAGTTCGGGATGGCGGACATGAAGAAGACCTGGAAGGTCATCGTGCCGCCCGAGCAGCGCCCGAAGAAGAAGATGAACAAGCTGGATCTGGACAATCTCTTCTCGGTGACGCTGCGCGACACCGGCGAGATCGCGCTGATCGACGGCGCGTCGAAGAAGATCGTGAACATCGTCAAGACCGGCTACGCGGTGCACATCTCGCGCGTGTCGGCCTCGGGTCGCTACCTGTACGTGATCGGCCGTGACGCCAAGATCAACCTCGTCGACCTGTGGATGGAGAATCCCGACAACGTTGCCGAGATCCGCGTGGGCCTCGAGGCGCGTTCGGTCGAGACGTCGAAAGACAAGAAGTACGCCGACAAGTTCGCGATCGCCGGCAGCTACTGGCCGCCGCAGTACGTGGTGATGAAAGGCGACACGCTCGAGCCGCTGAAGATCCAGGCGACCCGCGGCATGACGGTCGACACGCAGGAGTTCCACCCCGAGCCCCGCGTGGCCTCGATCGTCGCGCTGCACGACAAGCCGCAGTTCATCGTCAACGTGAAGGAAACCGGCAAGATCCTGCTGGTCGACTACACCGACCTGAAGAACCTGAAGACGACCGAGATCGGCGCCGCGCGCTTCCTGCACGACGGCGGCTGGGACGCCAGCAAGCGCTACTTCCTGGTGGCCGCGAACGAGTCGAACAAGGTCGCGGTGGTCGATTCGAAAGAGAGCAAGCTCGCCGCGCTGGTTGACGTCGGCCGCATCCCGCACCCGGGCCGTGGCGCGAACTTCAAGGATCCGAAATACGGTCCGGTCTGGGCCACGGGCCACCTCGGCGACGAGTCCATCGCGCTGATCGGCACCGATCCGAAGGGCCATCCGAAGAGCGCCTGGAAAGTCGTGCGTTCGCTCAAGGCGCAGGGTGGCGGCAACCTGTTCATCAAGACCCATCCGAAGTCCATGAACCTGTGGGTCGACACGCCGCTGAACCCCGACGCCAAGATCGCCCAGTCGGTCGCGGTGTTCGACATCAGGAACCTGGACAAGCCGTTCGAAGTGCTGCCGATCGCCGACTGGGCGCAGCTCGGCGAAGGCGCCAAGCGGATCACGCAACCCGAGTACAACAAGGCGGGTGACGAAGTCTGGTTCTCGGTGTGGAGCGCGAAGAACCAGCAGTCCGCGATCGTGGTCGTCGACGACAGGACGCGCAAGCTCAAGGCCGTGATCAAAGACCCCAAGCTGATCACGCCTACCGGCAAGTTCAACGTCTACAATACGCAGCACGACGTCTACTGACCCGGAGGATCCGACGATGACCCGTTCCCTGATGATTCGCCTCGCGCTGGTCGCCGTGGCGGCCGGCGTGGCGGTCCCGGCCTCGGCCGGGGTCGAGATGGCGAAGAAGTACAACTGCACCGCCTGTCACTCGGTCGACAAGAAGATGGTCGGTCCGGCGTACAAGGACGTCGCCGCCAAGTACAAGGGCGACGCCTCGGCCCCCGCCAAGCTCGCCGAAAAAGTGAAGAAGGGCGGATCGGGCGTCTGGGGCCCGATCCCGATGGCGCCGAACCCCAACGTGCCCGACGCCGACATCAAGGCGCTGGTCGAGTGGGTCCTCGCCGGAGCCAAGTGATCCGGCTGCCGTGAGGCCACAGGCAAAGGGCGGCTCGACGAGCCGCCCTTTTTCTTGGGCGCTGCTGCCGGCCGCCGCGATCGGCGCGCTCGTCTGCGCCGGTCATGCAACGGCGACGGCATCGGATGCGACGGCGCCCGCGCGGACATCGGTCGGCACGACGGTCACCCTGGCCGGTGCCGGCGCGCGGCAGGTCGAATTGCTCGACTGCGCAAGCGGGCGCCCCGTCGGGTCGTCCGCAATGCCGGGGGCGCTCGCCGCCGAGCCGGTGCTGTCGCCCGACGGCCGCGCGCTCTACGCGTCGCTGCGCGGTGGCGTGCTGTTGCGCTATTCGCTGCCCGACCTGCGCGAGCAGGCCCACGTGGCGCTCGACTTCGAAGCCACCGCGCTGGCGCTCGGCGACGGACCCGATGCGGTCGTGCTCGCGGGCGGTCGCGGCGTGAACGCGATGTCGGCGCACGACCCGGTGACGCTCGCTGAACTGCATCGTTACCGGTTGCCGCAGCCGTTCGCGGTCGCCACGATGCGCGATGCGCCGGCGCGCCGGCGCTTCGTGGTCGCCTTCGCCGACCTGGCCGAAGCCTGGGAAATCGCCTACGGCCGCGACGCACTGCCGGTGCTGCAGGGGCTGGTGCACGACTATCGGTCCAACGAGGCGGTGCCGCTTCCGGGCCGCTTCACGCCGCGGCGCTTCGAGCTGCCCGGCGCCACCCGGACGCTGATCGCGGGTCCGGCACCCTACGAAGTGGCGCGGCTCGACCACACCGGGGCGTTGGGCATCGTGAACCTCGACGTGCGCCGCGAGATCGAGCGTCCGGCGATCGCGACGACACCGCTGGCCACACGCGTGGTCCCGTGGCGCGGTGACGCGCGCCGCGGCTGGCTGATCGCCGGGCCAGGCGCCCGTCACGCCGAAGTGCTCGAGACCTCCGACTGGCGCGTGAGCGCACGCATCGAGGCGGGTGGCGAAATCCTTGCCCTGGCGGCCGCCGACGGTCGTGTACTGATGGCAGTCGCCGGTGCCGACGGCACCCGGGTGTTGCGGGTCGACGTCGCGCGCCGGATCGCCGAGCCACTGGCCTCCGGCATTGCCGCCACGGCCTTGCCGCTGCGCTTCGTGCCAGGCAGCGGCGGCTGCCTCGCCCTGGTCGATCGCGACCGGCGCTGGCTCGCCGGCTTTCCCGTCTCCGTGCCCCCGGTCAGATGAGGAAGCCGCGCAGGCGCTCCGCGTCGAGGATGGTGATCTCGGCGCCACGCACGCTGATCAACCCTTCGTTGCTCAGCTCGCCCAGAATCCGCGAGAAATGCTCGGGCGTGAGGTTCAGCCGCGACGCGATGACGCCCTTGCTGGTGTCGAGCACGATGCGCACCGGCGCGTCGGTGGGCGTGCCGGCCTTGCGGTCGAGGTCGCGCAACAGGTAACCGATCACGCGCTGCATGCCGGAACGCAGCGAATAGGCCTCCACGTCGTGCACCAGACCGACCAGACGGCGGCTCAGGCCGGCGATCATCCGGCGCGCCAGCAGCGGGTCGCGCGCCAGTTCGGCATCGAGCGTGACCTTCGAGATGTGCAGCAGCAGCGAATCGGCCAGGCATTCCGCGTTCACCGGGTAGGCGCGGCCCAGGAACATCGCGGCCTCGCCGAACGACTGCCCGGGCCCGAGGATCTCGATCACCTTTTCGGTGCCCTGCGGCGACAGGAACGAGAGCTTGACCTGGCCATACATCACCGCGTGGAACCCGACGCAGGGATCGCCACGCTGGAACAGGGTGCGTCCCTTCTTCACGCGCAGTTCGGTGGTGCCCGCGGCGATCCGGTCGAGTTCGTCGCTGCCCACCTCGTGGAACAGGGCGAGATTCGACAGGAAGGTCCGGGTCATGACTTTGGGGGCGCGCACGGAAACGGGGTCCTCTTCGTGGTGCACCAGTGTGCATTGTGTACCGGATTGGCCCGGTCGCGATCAGCCGGGCGTTCGTCCAGGCGCCGCAGCGCCCAGGCGACATGCTCGCGCACCAGCGGCGAGGCGTCGTCGGCGCGCGCGCCCAGCGCGGCGCGCACCGCGGGTCCGCCGGCCGAATTGCCCAGCGCAACCGCCACGTTGCGCAGCCAGCGCTCGTGGCCGATGCGGCGGATCGGCGAGCCCGCCAGTCGCTGCTCGAAGTCATGCCTGCTCCAGCCGAACAGCTCGACCAGCGCCGCCGTGTCCAGACCGGCACGCGCGGCGAACTCGTCGGTGGTCGGCGGGCGGGCGAAGCGGTTCCACGGGCACGCCAGCTGGCAATCATCGCAACCGTAGACCCGGTTGCCGATCGCGGGGCGCAGCGACTCCGGGATCGGGCCGTGCAACTCGATCGTCAGGTACGAAATGCAGCGACGCGCATCGACCCGGTACGGGGCGACGATCGCGCCGGTCGGACAGGCGTCGATGCAGCGCGTGCAGCGTCCGCAGTGATCGGCGCAGGTTTGCGCAGCCGGCGCCAGCGCCAGATCGGTATACAGGGTGCCGACGAAGAACGTCGAGCCACGCCCGGGTTCGATCAGCAACGTGTGCTTGCCGCGCCAGCCGAGTCCGGCGCGGCGCGCAAGTTCGAGCTCCATGACTGGCGCCGAGTCGCAGAACACGCGGTAGCCGAAGCGGCCGGCTTCCCGTTCGATGCGCGAGGCGAGCCGCTGCAGCCGCGCGCGTACCACCTTGTGGTAATCGCGCCCCAGCGCATAGCGCGAGACGTAGCCGCGCTGCGGATCGGCCAGCGTGGCCCACGCGGCGTCGATCCAGCGCGATTCTCCGGGCGCGTAGTCGATCGTGACCATGATGGCCGAGACAGTGCCCGGAACCAGTTCGGCCGGCCGGCTGCGCTTCGTGCCATGCCGGGCCATATAATCCATCTCGCCATGGAAGCCGGCCTGCAGCCAGGCCTTCAGGCCCGCCTCGGCCTGCGACAGGTCGAGGTCGGCCACGCCGATCGACCCGAAACCGAGCTCGCGCGCCCACTGCTGCAGCTGATCGATGCGAAGCGCCACGCCGGGATTCTACTGATCCCCTATGGACGATCCCGACTCGCTCACGCTGGCGCTGGTCGACGCCACCGCGACCGGGCGACTGGCCGCACAGATCGCGACCGAGCTCGGGCCCGGCTTCGTGCTGTTCCTCTCGGGCGATCTCGGCACCGGAAAAACCACGTTCACCCGCTCTCTGCTGCGCGCACTCGGCTACCCGGGCCGGGTCAAGAGCCCGAGCTTCACGTTGCTCGAATCTTACGAGCTGCCGAGGTTTCACCTGTATCATTTTGATTTCTATAGATTCTCCTCGGATAGAGACTGGCTCGATGCTGGGTTCGACGATTTCATCGGCGGATCGGCTGTGGCGATCATCGAGTGGCCCGAGCGCGCCGCCGCCAGCCTGCCCCCGCCCGACCTGCGCTTGCGACTCGAGTTCGATGCCGCCGGCGGCGACACCGCTCGTGCGGCCCGGCTCGAGGCCGGCTCGCCCCGGGGGCGCGCATGCCTGAGGCGCCTTCGCGCGGCAAGCGACGCCTGCTGAGTTTCGCTGCGGGATCGGTCACCGGGTTGACCGGTGCGCGCGCCGGATGGGGCGCAGCAGTGCTGCTCGCACTCGGCACGCCCGCGGCGCGCGCGGCGTCGATCCTGGCGGTGCGCGTCTGGCCGGCGCGCGATTACACGCGGGTGACGCTCGAACTCGACGAGCCGCTGAAGTCCACGCAGATGCAACTGTCGGACCCGCCGCGGCTGGTGGTCGACCTGGAAGGCCTCGAGATCGACCTGGCGCTGCGCGACCTGGTCGGCCGCATCCGCCCCGAAGACCCCTACATCCGGCAGGTGCGGGTCGGCCAGCACCGACCCGGGGTCGCGCGGCTGGTCTTCGACCTGAAGAGCGCGGTCGCGCCGCAACTCTTCACGCTCGCGCCGGCGGGCAACTACCGCCACCGGTTGGTGCTCGATCTGCATCCGGCCGTTCCGGTCGATCCGTTGAAGACGCTGGTCGACGACGTGCGCGCGCGCGCTGCACAGCCGACACAGCCACCGCCCGAGGACCCGCTCGCGGCGCTGTTGCGCGAGCAGCTCCAGGCACAGGAACGGTTCGCGCAATCCGACACCGCCGCGCCCGCCGGGCCGCGCCCGGCCACACGCGGCAAGCGGCGCCCGCCGGAGGTGGCGCGCATGGTCACCATCGCGATCGATGCCGGCCACGGTGGCGAGGATCCGGGCGCGATCGGCCGCCGCGGCACCCAGGAGAAGGACGTGGCGCTGCGCATCGCCCAGATGCTGCGCGAACGCGTCAACCTCCATCCGGACATGCGCGCCTACATGGTCCGCGACGGCGATTACTTCGTGCCGCTGGCCACGCGCGTGGCCAGGGCGCGGCGCGTGCAGGCCGATCTCTTCGTGTCGATCCACGCCGACGCGGTGGTGCGTCCGCAGGCCAGTGGCGCCTCGGTCTACGTGCTCTCGGAGCGCGGTGCATCGAGTTCGACGGCGCGCTGGCTGGCCAGGCGCGAGAACGATTCGGACCGCATCGGCGGCGTGAACCTCGGCAGCCGCAACCGCGAGGTGCGGCAGCTGCTGCTCGACCTGACGACCACTGCGCAGATCCAGGACTCGAGCCGGCTCGGGCACTTCGTGCTCTCCGAGCTGGGGGACGTGGGTCAGCTGCACAAGCCACGCATCGAGCAGGCCGGGTTCGCGGTGCTCAAGGCACCCGACATCCCGTCGATCCTGGTGGAGACAGCGTTCATCAGCAATCCGCACGAGGAACGCCGCCTGGCCGACACCCGCTACCAGGCACGCCTGGCCGAGGCCATTTTCCGCGGGCTGAAGACCTACCTGCAGCGGCACCCGCCGCCACCGAAAGCGCGCGCAACCTGAAGCCTGCGGCTCACCAGGGTGCGTGTCCGGGATTCTCCTGCGGCTGTTCGAGCCGGTAGCCGACACCGCGCAGCGTGCTGATCCGCGCACCGGTGCCTGCCAGCTTCGTGCGCAGCCGCGACACGTAGACCTCGATCGCGTTGGGTGCGAGCGGCTCGTCGAAGCCGGCGATCGCGCGCAGCAACCGCTCCTTGGTGACCGCGGTGCCGGCATTGAACACCAGGTATTCGAGGATCGACCACTCGCGCGGCGTCAGGTCGATCGGCACGCAGCCGTGGCGCAGCTCGCGCCGGCGGCTGTCCACGACCAGTTCGCCGCAGGTGATCACGTCGCTGCGCGAAGCGCCGCCATTGCGCCGCACGAGCGCCTGACAGCGCGCGACCAGCTCGCGCGGGTCGAATGGCGCCTGCAGATGGTCGTCGGCGCCTGCCTCGATGGCGGCGATGCGCGTGTCTGCGGCGTGGGCCTCGGTGACGATCAGCGCGGGCAGGCGCACGCGCCGCTGGCGCAGTCCGCGCAACCATTCCAGCGCGGCACCGGGTGCGCGGCGCAGGTCGAGGACGACGTCGTCGAAGTGGCCGCCGCGCAGCACCGCATCGGCCTCGTCGGGCCGATCGACGATGTCGATCACGTGGCCAGCATCGCGCAGCGGGCCGGCGATGCCCGCCGCCGCGGAGGGTTCATCGCAGACGATCAGGATCTTCATGATGCGCAACCGGTCGTCTCCGACCGGCATGGTCGACGCCGCGATCGATGGATTCTAGTACGCCGACCCGAGCCGCCGGAAGACCCTGCCGTCGGGCCGATGCCCGCAGGCCGGTCCGCTCAGGCCGATGCGCGCGCGCGCCGGCTGCGCAACCAGTGGCGCAGCACTTCGTAGACCGCCGGCAGGCCGGGAATGACGATCATCGCGAGCGTCACCCACTGGAAGTGCGCCTTGACCCAGTCGGTGTTGCCGAACAGGTAGCCGATGCCGGACAGGCTCGTCACCCACAGCGCTGCGCCGGTCACGTTGTAGAGCGCGAAGCGCGGATAGCTCATCTGCGCCACGCCGGCCACGAAGGGGGCGAAGGTGCGCACGAACGGCAGGAAGCGCGCCACGACGATGGTGATGCCGCCATGGCGCTCGTAGAAGGCATGCGTGCGGTCGAAGGCCGCACGGTTGAACAGGCGCGATTGCTGCCAGCCGAACACCTTCGGCCCGAACCAGCTTCCCGCCGAATAGTTGACCGCGTCGCCGAGCGTGGCCGCGGCGATCAGCAGCACGATCAGCAGCGGCAGGTTCATCCCGCCGACGGCCGCGATCGCGCCGGCGACGAAGAGCAGCGAGTCTCCCGGCAGGAACGGCATCACGACCAGGCCGGTCTCGATGAACACGATCGCGAAGAGAATGCCGTAAACCCAGGGGCCCGCCTGCTCGACCACCGCGGCAAGGTGCCTGTCGAGGTGCAGGAAGATGTCGAGCAGCTGTCCGAAGTCCATGGCCGCGGATGTTACACGGGCATCCCTATAATCGCCGGATGCCCGCTTCCCCTGCCCACGCGCGGCCGATCGCGCTGCTGCCCGAGCGCCTGGTCAGCCAGATCGCCGCCGGCGAGGTCGTCGAGCGGCCGGCCTCGGTGGTGCGCGAGCTGCTCGAGAACGCCATCGACGCGGGCGCGCGCCGCATCGCACTGCGCATCGAGGACGGTGGCATGCGCCGCATCGTCGTCACCGACGACGGCTGCGGGATCGCGCCGGGCGAGCTCGCGCTGGCGCTCGAGCGTCACGCAACCAGCAAGATCGCCACGCTCGACGAACTCGAGCGCGTAGGCACGCTCGGGTTTCGCGGCGAGGCGCTCGCTTCGATCGCATCCGTCGCGCAGGTGCGCATCACCAGTCGCACCGCCGGCGCGCCGGCGGCCTGGCGCATCGACAGCGCCACCGCAGAGATCACGCCCGCGCCCGGCACGGTGGGCACCAGCGTCGAAGTGCTCGACCTGTATTCGCAGACACCGGCGCGCCGCAAGTTCCTCAAGTCCCCCGCCACCGAAGCGGCGCACTGCGTGGAGGCTTTTCGCCGCACGAGCCTCGCGCACCCGACGATCGAGTTCGAACTGCAGGTCGATGCGCGGCGCGCCGGGCACCTGCCGGCCACCGACTGGCGCACCCGTGCGCTCGGCGCGCTCGGCGACGAATACGATGCAGCGCACCGCGCCGTGCAGACGCAGGCCGGACCGCTGCGGCTGCGGGGCGTGCTCGGGCTGCCGACGGTGAACCGCGCGCGCGCCGACCGTCAGTTCCTCTATGTCAACGGCCGCTTCGTGCGCGACCGGATGCTCGGCCATGCGCTGAAGCAGGCGTATGCGGACCTGATGCACGGCGAGCGGCACGCCGCCTGGGTGCTCTTCGTCGAGATCGACCCGTCGCTGGTCGACGTCAATGTCCATCCGGCCAAGATCGAAGTGCGCTTCCGCGATCCGGCCGCGTTGCGCTCGTTCATGTTCCACGCGGCGAGCGAGGCACTGCGCGCGCCGGCCTCTGCAGGTGCCGCTGCGCCGGCAGCCGTCGACGCGCCCCGTGCCGGGGCGCACGCGCGCACGGGTGCGGGCCGCCCGTCCGCTGGGCCGGCCCTGTCGGCGCAGGCGTCGAATCGCAGCCTGGCGTTCTACGCGCCGGTCACAGCCGGCGGGTCGGTGGACAACGGACCGGACGAGGCGCCGGGCCGCTGGCCGCAAGGCGACGCGCCATGGCCACGCGGCGTCTTCGCCGCGCAACCGCTGGCGCACCCGCCACGCATGGCCACCGCGCGCGACGACACCGCAGCCGACGGGCCGCCCCTGGGCCACGCGCTCGCGCAATTGCACGGCACCTGGGTGCTGGCGCAGAACCGCCACGGGCTGGTCCTGGTGGACATGCACGCGGCGCACGAGCGCATCGTCTACGAGCGGCTGAAGACAGCGCTCGCGCGCAACGCGCTGGCGACGCAGCCGCTGCTGGTGCCCGCAACCTTTCGCGCCGATGCGCTCGAGGTGCGCGTCGTCGAGGACGAAGACGCAGCGCTGCGCGCGCTCGGGATGGAACTCACGGTGCTCTCGCCGTCCGCGATCGCGGTGCGCGCGGTACCGGCCGCACTGGCGGGCGGCGACGTGGTCGCGCTCGCGCGCGCGGTGCTCGCCGAGCTGCAGGAACACGGCACCAGCCGCACGCTCGAAGAGCGACGCAATGCGCTGCTCGCGACGATGGCCTGCCACACGGCGGTGCGCGCGAATCGCCGCCTGTCGCTCGACGAGATGAATGCGCTGCTGCGCGACATGGAGGCGACGCCGGGCGCCGACCAGTGCAATCACGGCCGGCCCACCTGGCTGCAGCTGTCGACGGCCGAACTCGACCGCTGGTTCCTGCGCGGACGCTGAACGATGCGACGTCGCGGCACCGACGCTTCGGCAACCCTGCTGTTCCTGCTCACCGGCTTCCTGGCGCTGCAGCCACTGTCGACCGACCTCTACCTCGCGTCGCTGCCCGCATTGCGCGAGCACTTCTCGGGTTCGGTCTCATCGGTGCAGCTCACGCTGTCGGCGTTCCTGGCGGGCTTTGCAGCGAGCCAGCTGATCGCCGGCCCGTTGTCCGATCGCTTCGGCCGCCGGCCGGTGGCCCTGGCCGGCTGCGTACTCTACGCAGGCGCCTCGCTGGCCGGGATGCTCGCGCCGTCGCTCACGGCGCTGATCGTCACGCGCGTGCTGCAGGCGATCGGCGTGTGTTGCACGGTCGTCTGCGCGCGCGCCATCGTGCGCGACCTGTACCTGGCCGAAGCCGGCGCCCGCGTGATGGCACGTGCGCTCACCTGGATGGGCGCCGCGCCGATCGCCGGCCCGATCGTCGGCGGTCTGCTGCAGGCAACGCTCGGCTGGCGCGCGAACTTCGCCGCGCTCACGCTGCTCGGCACGGTGCTGCTCGCCGCTGCGGTGCGCGCGCTTCCGGAGACGAACCGCCATTGCGACGCCTCGGCGACCGACCTGCGCGCGCTGGTGCGCAACTATGCGCAGATCGCCACGTCGCGCCGCTTCTGGTCGTACGCGCTGCCGGTGACCGGCAGCTACAGCGCGCTGTTCTGCTTCATTTCCGCGTCGTCGTTCGTGCTGATCGGCATCTTCGGCCTGCCGGCGCAACACTTCGGACTCACCTATGCGCTGGTCACCTCCGGGTACCTGCTGGGCACGATGGCGCTGCGTCCGCTGCTCGGGCGGATCGGTCTGATCCGCTCGATCCGCACCGGTGCCGCGCTCGGATTCGCGGGCGGCGTTGCGATGACAGCGTTCGCGCTTGCCGAGGTGCGCACGCTCGCCGCGGTGATCGTGCCGATGTTCGCGGTGATGGCCGCACACGGCTTCATCCAGCCAGGCTGCCAGGTCGGTGCCATCGATCCGTTCCCGCGGATCGCCGGCGCCGCAGCGGCGCTGATGGGCTTCACCATGCTCGCAGTGGCCGCTGCCGCGGGTTGGGCGGTGGGCGCGCTGCATGACGGCAGCACCCGGCCGCTGGCGCTGGGCGTCGGGCTGTGCACCACCTTCACGGCGCTGACGACCGTGTTGCTGCCGCGTCGCGAACCCGGCGCGGCGATCGGCGCCAATGCCGGCGCCAGGCAAGCGTAGTGGACGCCGCGCGCGAGGCGCCGCTCGCGCTGCTGCTCGGACCGACTGCCTCGGGCAAGAGCGCGGTCGCGATGGCGCTGGCCGAGCGGCTGCCGATCGAGATCGTCTCGGTCGACTCGGCGCAGGTCTATCGCGGCATGGACATCGGCACGGCCAAGCCGGGCGCAGCCGAGCGCGCCGCCGTGCCGCATCACCTGGTCGACGTCGTCGATCCGCACCAGAGCTACTCGGCGGCACGCTTCGTTGCCGACGCACACGCGGCGATCGCGCAGATCCGCGCGCGCGGCCGACTGCCGCTGCTGGTGGGCGGCACGATGCTGTACGCGCGCGCGCTGGTCCAGGGGTTGCATCGGCTGCCGGGCGCCGATCCGGTGCTGCGCCGCCGGCTCGAGGACGAGGCACGCACCCTCGGCTGGCCGGCGCTGCACGCGCGGCTCGCGCAGGTCGATCCGGTGACGGCCGCGCGCCTCGAACCCGGCGACGCGCAGCGCATCCAGCGCGCTCTCGAGGTGTTCGAGTCGAGCGGACGGCCGCTGTCGGAGTGGCTGTCCCGACCGGTTGCCGGGGATCGTGGCGCAACCGCCGATGCACTGTCGCCAGCCGCCTCCGACGGATCCGATCCGGGGCCGCCGCAGCGCGTCCTGCACATCGCACTCGAGCCGTCGACGCGCGCGCTGCTGCACGAGCGGATCGCCACGCGCTTTCGCGCGATGATGACCGCGGGACTGCTCGACGAAGTGCGCGCGCTGCGCGCGCGCGGCGACCTGCACGCGGATCTTCCGTCGATGCGCTGCGTGGGCTACCGGCAGGCGTGGGCCTGGCTCGATGCCGGCGAAGCGCGTATCGAGCCCCTGATCGAGGCCGGCATCGCGGCCACGCGCCAGCTCGCCAGGCGCCAGCTCACCTGGCTGCGCGCGATGCCGGATCGCGTCGTCGTCGACTGCCTGCGGCACGACGCCGCGGCACAAGTGCTCGCGATCCTGCGTCGCGCCTGGCGGGTTTGAGAGCGCGTGAAGCGGCGCGTGTTCAGTCGAACGCGTAGAAGTACAGCATGTCGAGCGCACTGTCGGTGCCGGCCTGCGCGCGGATCGACAGCCGCTGGGTGATGTCGTACTGGATCCGCAGGATGTTCCAGACGCCGCGCAACCCCTGCTCGTAGGTGACGAACACGCGCGAACCGAGCCGCTTGCCGATCGCGACCACGTTTTGCGACGCCGCACCCACCGGCACGCCGCCGGTCGTGGCCTGCCCCGGAAAGGCGGCGCCGAAGTCCGGATCGAAGACGCTCGCGGCGCCCGCGCTGCGCACCGTCAGGACGTCCAGGCCGAGCGCGCCGGCCAGCCCTGCCGACAGACCGCCGTCGTTGCTGCCGAAAAGCGTGGCGGCGGCAGCCTGCAGCGCCGCGCCCTGCCCTGCGGTGTTCACCTCGTCGAGCCCGACGCCGAGCACCAGCCACGACAGCTTCTGCGAGTCGGGCACGTCCGGCGACGAGACCAGCCGCAGGCGCGGCGACAGCACGGTGCCGGTCAGCGCCACGCCAGCCTCGACCGGCTGGTTGCGACGCATCGCCACGATGTCGAGCACCGGGTTGTCGAGCGGACCGTTGAAGACCACTTCGCCGCGCTCGATCTCGAGCTGCTGGCCGTAGGCCGCATACGTGCCACGCCTCACGCGCACGGTGCCGTACGCGCGCGGCGCCGCGGGCAGCGTGCCGCGCAGCGTCAGGCCCCCGGCCAGCACCACGTCGACGCCGCTGCCGCGCACACGCAGTCGCTCGCCGAGATCGAGATTCAGGTCGGCCCCGACCGTGAAACCGCGGCTCGCGCCCTCGCCCGGCCGGTGCGCCGTTCCGTCCGGCGCGCCACGATCGACGATCACCACGTCGTCGGGCAGCGTCGGCGCTTCGCCACCGCGCAGCTCGATCAGGCCTTCGTCGGCACGGATGTCGCCCTTCCACTCGAAGCGCGTACCGCTGCTGGCGATTCCCGTGTCGCCCGACAGCACCACCCGCTGGCCCGGCCCGATCGGCACCGGCAACCGCTCGGCGCGCAGTGTGAAGCCGCCATACATCCCGTCGAGCAGCAATTGCCCGCTCATCGTGATCGAACCCGGGCCCGATTCCAGCCGCAACGCATCGAGCGCGAGCCGGTCGCCGTCGAAGCGCGCCGACAGGCTGCCGTTCGACAATCGCCAGCCAAGGGCGTGCTGCACCAACGCCAGATCGCTGCCTGCGAGCGCACCCTGCAGCCTGGGCCGTGCAACGGTGCCGCCCACGGTCCCGGCGAAGTGCAACCGGCCGGCGATCGCCCACTCCGGCCCGATCAGGCGATTGGCAAAGCCCAGCGTCGGCACGCGCAGGTCGATCGATCCGTCCAGCCGGCCCTGATCGAGCCGGATCAGAGCCTCGCCGCGGCTTGCGCCCGCTTCGGCGGCGTCGATGCGCAGGCTCAGCCGGCCGCTGGGCGCCTGCAGCGAATCGCCGGACAGCTCCCAGCTCGCGAACAGGCGCAGGTCCTCGATCTGCGCGCCCGCCGGCAGCGCCTGCGGCCCGGCGAAGCGCTGCGCCCAGCGTGCCAGCGGCAACCCGCTCGCCTCCCCCCGGGTCTGCAGCGCACCAGCGCGCCAGGCGAGCGCGTCGATGCGCACGCTGCCGCCATCGACCTGCAGTGCCGTCGCGCCGAGCGCGAACTGATGCGCATCGACCGTGAGCGGCGCGGGCGCCAGCAGCCGTAGCGGCAGCGGAGCATCGGCCACCAGTTCTTCGAGGCTGCCGCGCCAGCCCCAGCCGCCTTCGGCCCCCTGCAGCAGCGCGCCGCGTGCCGCGGCCTGCGCACTCGCTTGCGCACCACCGAGCTCGAGCCGCAGCGTGTGCGCATCGATCCCGCCGTCGACGCGCGCGCGGGCGCGATCGAAGTCGCGGCCGGCCACGGCCAGCGCGCGCGCATCGACACGCACCGCCACACGCCCGTTACGCAGGTCGGGCAGCTCGATGCGACCCGACAGCGAATCGGCGCGCAGCACCCCGCCATCCCAGCGCAACTGCCTGCCCTCGACGTCGGCGACCACGCCGATGCCCGCGTCACGGCTCCAGCCACCGGACAATTCGCCACTCGCGCTCGCTGCGCCGGCCGCACGCGGATCGAGTCGTGCCAGCGTGTCGGCGCGCAACGAAAACTGCAAGCGGTCGTCGGGCGCGCCGAAGTCGCCGCGCGCCGTCGCGCGCAATGCGCCGAAAGCGAGCGCGAGCGCCACCCGTGCGATGCGCGCGCGCGACACATCTCCGCGCCAGTCGAGCTGCAGCGGCTCACCGTCGAGCCGGCCGCGTTCGATCGTCAGCCGGGTCTGCAACTGCGGCTCGGGCCAGGCGGAGCCTTGCACGGCCCAGTGGCCGGTGAGCCGCCCGTGCAGGCGCGCGACCCAGGATTCGGGCAGTCCGGCACCGATGCCGGCCACCGCCGCGCCGAAAGCCCTGCGCAGCGCGAACGCACCCGCGGGGTCGAGTCTGCTGAATCCGCCTTCGAGATCGATCGTCCACGGTGCGGCGAGCGCCGCGCTGCCGCGCGCCGACACGCTGCCGGCCGGCGTGTCGAGCCGCGCGCGCTCGACGTGCAGTTGCGCTGCGTCGAGCCGCGCGAGGGCGCGTGCCGAGATGCCGTCGCGGGTCGCGTCGGCGAGATCCAGGTCGAAGGTGGTGCCGTCCAGCTTCACGCTGCCCGCCAGGCGCGTCTTCGCAAGTCCGCTCGCGAGCTGTGACAGATCGACGTCGCGCAGCGCGAGTCGCGCGCCGATCTCCGGCAGCACGCGCCCGAGCAGCATCCGCTGGCGCACCAGGCCGATGTCGGCCGTGCCGGTCAGGCTGCCCCCGCCGGCCGCCGTGGCGCGCAGGTCGGTGAGCACGAGCCGCGTCGGCGACAGCGCGAACCCGGTCTCGAGCCCCGCGAGCGGCAACGCACCCTGGTCGAGCGGGCCGGCAAGCCCGTTGCGCAGCGCCAGCTGCCCTGTGAGCTGCGCCGCGCCGATGCGGAGGGTGGCCGAGCCACTGATGCGGGCGCGCGGGGCAGCAGCGATTCCGAGTTGCTCCGGCTCGACGGCGTCGAGCGTCAGTTCGATCGGCGCGAAGCGCCGTGCCGCAGGTTCCGCGAACGGGCGCACGCGCGTGTCCAGCCCGATCCACACCGGTGCGGGCCGCTGCGCATCGCTGGCACCTGCCGGAGGCAGCGCCTGCGCGGCAAGCGCGAAATCGTGCAAGGTTCCATCCACGAGCACGCGGACCCGCGGCAGCGGCCCCCATCCGTCGATGCGTGCGGCCAGGTGCCCGGCGAGCTCGAGCGCGAACGGCGAAGTGTCACCGATCCGACCCTCGAGCCGCGCCTCGCCCCAGTGCGGCGCGTGCGCCGACAGACGCGCGATCCGGTAGGCGCCGCCCGCGTAGCGCCCGGAGAAGGCCAGCCCGTGCAGCTCGAAAGGCGCCTGCGCCGGCAACACGAGTTGCACGCGCCCGACGCCGAGCGCGTCCACCGCGACATCGAGCGGCAGCGCGAGCGAGCGCGGTAACGCCGGCGCCGACGCCGATGCATGCACGTGGATCGCCGCACTGGCGACCTCGATACGCGTGAAATGCAGGCGCTGGCTCAGCAGAGCCGCCGGCCGCCACGCGAGCGAGACGCCGCGCAACTCGAACTCGCGCTCGCCATCGCGCCAGGCGAGCCGCTCGATGCGCACGCCGCCGAGCAGCGTGCCACGCACCGTGCCGGCCTGCAGCGCCCCGCCGCTGGCGGCCACCGCGTGCGCCAGTGCCCAGTTGACGAACGAGGTGCTCTGGCCCACCCACCACAACAAGCCGGCCACAGCGAGCAGCACGAGCGCGAGCAGCACACCGGCCAGGCGCGCCAGCGGCCGCGGCGTCTTCACTGCGGCCTCGGCCATCAGAATGCGTACCCCACCGCGAGGTGCAGCCGCCAGCGCTGTACCGCCTGGCCATAGGCGAGGTCGAGACTCACCGGCCCGACCGGCGAGCGCCAGCGCAGGCCTGCGCCATAGCCGCGCACCGCGCGGAAGTCGACCCAGCGGTCGGCCGCGTTGCCGACGTCGACGAACGCTGCGCCATACCACTTCGGCGCGATCGGATGCTGATATTCGAGGCTCGCCAGCGCGAGCACGCGACCGCCGACGATCGCCCCGGCCTCGGGCACGCCCAGCGACAGATAGTCGTAACCGCGGATCGATTGCGCACCGCCGGTGCGAAACAGGTTCTCCGACGGAATGTCGCGGCGCGAGGCGGCCAGCACGTAGCCGGCCTCCACCATCCCGATCAACAGGCCGTCGCCGAGCGCCGACTGCCGCGGCATCGGCCAGAAGCGCATCAGCCGCGCGTACAGCCGGGCGAAGCTGCGGTCGCTGCCCAGCCCGCGCGCCGCGCCCGACACCTGCGTGCTGATCGAGTAACCCGCGCGCGGATCGACCGTGGAGTCGAGGCGGCGGCGGTTCCACGCATAGCCGAGCGTCAGCGCGCGCCGGCCGTCATCGGCGACCGACAGCGGCAGCGCGCGCTGCTCGATCTGGTATTGCAGCGAGACGAAGATCTCGGAGTCCTCGGCGTGCTTGCCCTGTCCGGCGAACAGCGTGCGCTTGTCGGTCAGCTCGCCCTGCACATCCAGCCGTTCGACGCGCGCTCCGGCCTGGTAGTAGTGGCCGCTCGCCTTCTGCGGCGTGCGCACGCTGGCGAACACGCGCCGGCGCACCGACTGCCACAGCACGCCCGACTCGAACTGCCAGCCGCGCCCGAGCAGGTTGCGGTGTTCGTAGCCGAGCAGGCCACGCGGGCCTTCGTCGGTGCTGTAGCCGACACCGAACATCGCGCGTTGCGTCTTGCGCTCGGTCACTTCGACGAGGATCGGCACCGTGGTGCGCGCCGGGTCCGCTTCGACTGCGGCGAGATCGGGCAGCACGCTCACGCCGTCGAAGTATCCCGAGGCCCGCAGTCGCCCCTGCAGCGCGAGCAGCTGATCGAAGCTGTACGGGTCGGCGTCGCCCGCCCGGCGATCGTCGCCGGCCCGGCCGGGATCACCGCTCGCCTGCCAGGGCACGAGCGCCTCGACGATCGAGCGGTCGTAGCGTGCCAGCCCCTTGATCGTCGTGGGGCCGAACGCCAGCTGCGGCCCGGTGTCGATGTGCAGCGACAGCGAGGCCGCAGTGAGCTGCGGATCGACCCGTGCCTGGCTCGCGACGACGCGCGCGCGCAGAAAACCATGTTGCTGCAGGATGTCGAGCAGCAGCCGCTTGCCCTGCTCCCACTCGTCGCTGCGGAAGAAGGCGCCTTCGGGCAGCGGCCAGCGCGCCCCGAGCGCCTCGCGCATCCGTTGCACCGCAGCCGGTCCGTCGATCTGCAGTTCGACGCGATTCACCGTGGTGCGCGCGCCCGCATTCACCTCGATGCGCACCCGCGGCAGCGCGCCGGCGCGCGGCTCGTCCACCGACACCGCGACGCTGCCCGAGAAGTAGCCCGCCGCCCGCACGATCGCGCCCGCCTCCTCCTTCGCGCGCGCGACGAACAGCGGCAGCTGCTCGCGATCGAAGCCGGGCCCGTCGCGCCAGCGCCCGAGCAGCGTGCGCTCGCGCAACGGCTCGATCAGCTCTTCCGGCGCGTCGATCGCGAGCTCGTAATTGGCCGCGCGTGCCGGTGCGGCCCATGCCAACGCCGCCAGCAGCGCAGCGACGGCGAGGGCGGCGGCCGGCGAGCGGGCCATGCTGGCGCGCCGCGACGCGGCGTCAGACCACGACGGTGGCGGCTGCCCCGGCGGGCCGTGCGACGATGCTGCCGATCCGCTGGACCGTCTCACCGGCATCGGCGAGCATCGCCTCGGCTGCGGCCGCGTCGGCGGCATCGACAATGACCACCATCCCGATGCCGCAGTTGAACACCCGGTGCATCTCGGCGTCGGCGATGCCGCCGTGCCGCTGCAGCCACGAGAACAGGGGCGGCATCGACCAGGCGTCGCGATGCAGCAGCGCCTGCAATCCGCCCGGGAGCACACGCGGCACGTTCTCGAGCAGGCCGCCGCCGGTGATGTGGGCGATGCCCTTCACCGGGACGCCGCGGATCAGCCCGAGCACCGCGCGAACGTAGATGCGCGTGGGCGCGAGCACCGCGTCGGCAAAGCGCCCGCCGTGAAAGTCGTCGTTCATCTGCGGCGCCTCGATCGTCCCCCAGGCGCGCTCGATCACGCGGCGCACCAGCGAGTAACCATTGGAATGCGCACCGCTGGAGGCCAGCCCCAGGATCACGTCGCCGGCCGCGATACGCGTGCCGTCGATGATCGCCGACTTTTCGACCGCACCGACGGCGAAGCCCGCCAGGTCGTACTCGCCGTCCGGGTACATGCCGGGCATCTCGGCCGTCTCGCCGCCGATCAGCGCGCAACCGGCCTGCTCGCAGCCGCGCGCGATGCCGCCGACGACGCGCGCCGCGATGTCGACGTCGAGCCTGCCGCAGGCGAAGTAATCGAGGAAGAACAGCGGTTCGGCACCCTGCACCAGGATGTCGTTGACGCTCATTGCGACCAGGTCGATGCCGACCGTGTCGTGCCCGTCGAGCGCGAAGGCGAGCTTGAGCTTCGTGCCCACGCCGTCGGTGCCCGACACCAGCACCGGCTCGCGGTAGCGCTTCGGCACCTCGAACAGCGCGCCAAAGCCGCCAATGCCGCCCAGCACCCCCTCGCGCATCGTGCGCCGGGCCAGCGGCTTGATCCGCTCGACCAGCGCGTCGCCGGCATCGATGTCGACCCCGGCATCCCGGTAAGAAAGCGAAGAGCCTGGCTGCGTCGAACCCATGGCGACCCGATCCGTGGATGGCACGCCGGCGGCGGCCGATAGAATGGCGGGCTGGACGCGCCCGGCAGGGCAGGCGTCACCTCGTCACCGACGCGATTGTAGCTTGTAGCTTTTCCGGACATGCCCCTGACTGACCGCCAGCGCCAGACCGCGCTGTGGACCGTGGTTGCCGCCCTGCTGGCGTGGGCGTTGATCGCGCTCGGCCCGATCCTCACGCCATTCGCCGCGGCCGCCATCCTCGCCTATGTGCTCGCCCCGGGCGTGCGCTGGCTGCAGGCGCACGGCGTCCCGCGCCTGGCCGCGGCACTGCTGGTGATCCTGGTGGCGCTGCTGGCGCTGCTGGCGATCCTGCTGATCCTCGTGCCGATCACGCAGCAGGAGATCGCGCTGATCCGCCGCCAGTTCCCGGCGCTGGCCGCCTCGATCTCGGAGCGGCTGCTGCCGTGGCTGAACCAGACCCTCGGGCTCTCGCTGAAGCTGGACATCGCGTCGCTGCGCGAGTGGCTGGCAGGCCAGCTCGCCGGCAGCGGCGAGGACTGGCTGGCCACGCTGCTCGGCTACGCGCGATCGGGCTGGGGCGCCGCGCTGCAGGTGATCGGCACGGTGTTCCTGGTGCCGGTGGTGCTGTTCTACCTGCTCACCGACTGGCCTGACCTGATCGCACGTTCGCGCACGCTGATTCCGCCGCGCTGGGTCGCGCCGATCGACGCCGTGCTCGACGAAACCGACGCGCTGCTCGGCCAGTACCTGCGCGGGCAGCTGCTGGTGATGCTGTCGCTGGCCGCGTGGTTTTCGATCGCGCTACTGGTGGCCGGCTTCGATCTCTGGCTGCCGATCGGCGTGCTGAGCGGCCTGCTGATCTTCGTTCCCTATCTCGGGTTCGCCACCGGCTTCGCGTTCGCGCTGGTGGCCGGCATGCTCCAGCTCGGCCCGCTCGCAGGCCTGGCCTGGGTCTCGGCGATCTACGGCATCGCACAGGCCGTCGAGAGCACCTGGCTCACGCCGCGACTGGTCGGCGAGCGCATCGGGCTGCACCCGGTAGCGGTGATCTTCGCGCTGCTGGCGTTCGGATCGCTGTTCGGTTTCGTCGGCGTGCTGCTCGCGCTGCCGCTGGCGGCGATCACCGCGGTGGGCCTGCGGCGGCTGCTCGCGGCCTGGCAGGCCAGCGAGTTCTACAGCCGTGGCTGAGCCGAAGCGCGACATGTACCAGCTGCCGCTGGACCTGCATCGGCTGGAAGCGCCGTCGCTCGACAACTTCGTGGCCGGACGCAACGGCGAGGTGCTCGCGCAGTTGCGACGGCTGCACGCGGGCGCAACGCAGGGTGCGCCGGCGATGATCTATCTGTGGGGCGAGACAGGGTGCGGCAGGACGCACCTGCTGCAGGCGCTTGCGGGCGCGCAGCGGGTGCTGGGGCCCGAGGCACCGCTCGAGGCGTTCGCGAGCGCGGACGCGGCGCCGGACCCGCTGCCACCGGGCGCGGGCCCGGCGATCGTCACGATCGACGACTGCGAGCGCCTCGACGAGGCGCGCCAGCGGCGCGCCTTCCAGCTGATCAACCATGCGCGTGCCCGCGGCGCGACGACGGTGGTCGCGGCGGGCGCCCAGCCGCCGCTCGCGCTGGCACTGCGCGATGACCTGCGCACGCGGCTCGGCGCCGGGCTCGTCTACCGGCTGCAACTGCTCAGCGACGACGAGAAGGCCGCGGTGCTCGAGCGCGTCGCCGCCGGTCGCGGGGTGGCGATGTCCTCCGATGTCGTGCCCTGGCTGATCACACACACCTCGCGCGACATCCGTGCGCTGCTGCGGCTGTTCGACGCGCTCGACCGCCACGCCTTCGAGCGCAGGCGCGCGATCACGCTGCCGCTGCTGCGCGAGCTGGAAGCGGCCGGCGCGCTGATAAAATCGGGCTGACACCATGCACTCGCGCGCATCCACGAGTTCCCCGCCGGCGCACGCGCCGGCCGCCACGCTGGCGCTGTTCGACCTCGATCACACGCTGCTGCCGATCGACAGCGACTACGAGTGGGCCCGCTTCCTGATCCGGCTCGGCGTCGTCGACGGCGACGAATACGCGCGGCGCAACGACCTGTTCTTCGACCAGTATCATGGCGGCACGCTCGACATCCACGAATTCCTCGCCTTTCAGCTCGCACCGCTGGCCGCGCACCCGCGCAACCAGCTCGACGCCTGGCACCACCAGTTCATGGACGAGGTGATCGCCCCGGCGATCCGTCCGCAGGCGCGCGCGCTGGTCGACGGTCACCGCAGGCGCGGCGATCTGTGTGCGATCGTCACCGCGACCAACGAATTCGTCACCGCACCGATCGCGCGCGTCTTCGGCATCGAGCACCTCGTCGCCACCGGCGTCGAGGAGGATGCCTGCGGCTACACCGGCCGGCCGCGCGGCACGCCGTCGTTTCGCGAGGGCAAGGTGCGGCGCACCGACGAGTGGCTCGCCTCGATCGGCCGCGAATGGAGCGGATTCGCGCGGTCCTGGTTCTACAGCGACTCGGTGAACGACATTCCGCTGCTCGAACGGGTCACCGACCCGGTCGCCACCAACCCCGACCCGAAGCTGGCCACCCTCGCCGGCGAGCGCGGCTGGCCCGTCATCAGGCTGTTCGAATGATCAGGAAGCTGATCGACCGCATCCTGAACCGCAAGACGCCGCGTGGCGCCGTGCGCGGCCGGCCGAAATCGTATCCGGGCGCCGCGCACGGCGTGCGCATCGAGGACGTCTCCGACGCGGCGATGCGCACCTGCCGCACGCTGCAGCAGGCCGGCTTCAAGGCCTGGGTCGTCGGCGGCGGCGTGCGCGACCTGATGCTTGGCCTGAAGCCGAAAGACTTCGACGTGGCCACCGACGCCACGCCCGACCAGGTGCGCGGCCTGTTCCGGCGCTCGCGCATCATCGGGCGGCGCTTCCAGATCGTGCACGTGATGTTCGGCCGCGAGACCATCGAGGTCTCCACCTTCCGCGCGATCCAGGACGAGGCCGAAACCGACGAGCACGGCCGCGTGCTGCGCGACAACGTCTGGGGCACGCAGGCCGAGGACGCGGCGCGGCGCGACTTCACGATCAACGCGCTCTATTACGATCCGGTGGCCGACACGATCCTCGACTACCACAACGGCGTGCGCGACCTCGAACGCAGGACGCTGCGCATGATCGGCGACCCGACGGCGCGCTTTCGCGAAGACCCGGTGCGCATGCTGCGCGTGGCGCGTTTCACGGGCAAGCTGGGCTTCAGGATCGAACCGAAGACCCGCAAGCCGATCCGCGAACTGGCGGGCCTCGTCCACAACGTGCCCGCGGCGCGGCTGTTCGACGAGATGCTCAAGCTGCTGCTGTCGGGCCATGCGATGGCCTGCCTGCAGGAACTGCGCCGCGAAGGCCTGCACCAGGGTCTGCTGCCGATGCTCGACCTGATCCTCGGGCAGCCCGACGACGAGCGCTTCGTCACCGCGGCGCTCGACGCCACCGACGCGCGGGTGCGCGCCGGCAAGACCACCTCGCCCGGATTCCTGTTCGCGGCGCTGCTCTGGCAGCCGGTGCGCGTGCGCTGGCAGGCCGGTGTCGCGCGCGGCGAGCATTCGATTCCCGCGCTCGGCGCGGCGATCGATTCGGTACTCGACGAGCAGGCCGAGCGCATCGCGATCCAGCGCCGTTTCATCGCCGACATGCGCGAGATCTGGATGACGCAGGCGCGCTTCGAGCGCCGCGTCGGCCGCTCGCCGCACACGCTGGTCACGCACCCGCGCTTTCGCGCCGCCTGGGACTTCCTCCGGTTGCGCTGCCAGTCGGGCGAGGCGCCAGCCGAACTGGCCGACTGGTGGCGCGCGTTTTCCGAGGCCGACGCCGACGCACGCGAGGCGATGCAGGCGCGCCTGCCCAGGGCTGCGAGCGGCGCCACGAAGAAGCGCCGCCGCCGCAGCGGCAGCCGACCCGGCGCCGCACGCGAAGACACAGGAGCTGCCGGGGCTGCCGCGCCTTCCGAGGGCGTCGACGCGGCACGGCCTCCCCCATTCACCTCCGAACCGGCCTCCGCACCTGCGTCCGCGCCGGCTTGCCCGACGCCGGGCCCGGCGCCTGCCGGCAACGCCGATCGCAGCGCGACTGCGGCAACACCGCCGCCATCCGGACCGAAGGCTGCGGCGTGATGGCCGCGATGCGCGCCTGGATCGGCCTCGGCGCGAACCTCGGCGACGCCGCCGGCACATTCGCGCAGGTGCTCGACGCGATCGACACGCTGCCTGCGACACAGGTCGCGCGCGTCTCGTCGCTGTACCGCAGCGCGCCGCTCGATGCGCAGGGCCCCGACTTCGTCAACGCGGTCGCCGAGATCGAGACCGCGCTGCCACCCCCCGGGCTGCTCGCGCAGCTGCTGGCGATCGAGGCCAGCGAAGGCCGCCAGCGTCCGTACCGCAACGCGCCGCGCGCGCTCGACCTTGACCTGCTTCTCGCCAGCGACGCCGCCGGGCCGCTGCTTGTCGATTCGCCGTCGCTCGTGCTGCCGCATCCGCGCATGCACCGGCGCGCGTTCGTGCTCGCCCCGCTGGCCGAGCTCGACGCGCAGCTCGACGTGCCCGGCCACGGCCGCGTCGCCGACCTGCTCGCCGCCTGCGCCGGCCAGCGCATCGAGCGAATCGGCGCCATGCCCCGGCGCAGGCCGGCCGCCGCCCCACGATGAACCTGCCGATTCCGCTGCAGACGGTCGGGCTGCTCGTCGCCTCCAGCGTTTTCATGACGATCGCCTGGTACGCGCACCTGAAGGACCTCGCCACGCGGCCGTGGTGGTTCGCGGCGCTCGCGAGCCGGGGCGTCGCCCTGTTCGAGTACCTGCTGCAGCTGCCGGCCAACCGGATCGGCTACGGCCACTTCACGCTGCCGCAGCTGAAGATCGTGCAGGAGGTGGTCACGCTGGCGGTGTTCGTGCCGTTCGCGGTGTTCTACATGAACCAGCCCGTGAAGCTCGATTACCTGTGGGCCGCGCTGTGCATGCCCGGCGCCGTCGACTTCATCTTCCGCTCATGACGTCCGCGCATTCCACGCACTCTCCGTTCGGGAAATACCGGCACATCGTGGTCGAAGGCCCGATCGGCGCCGGCAAGACATCGCTCGCGCGCAAGCTCGCCGAGCGCTTCGGCGCGCAGCCGGTGCTCGAAGACCCATCGGGCAACCCGTTCCTCGAGCGCTTCTACCGCGACAGCCGCCGTTTTGCGCTGCCCACGCAGCTGTTCTTCCTGTTCCAGCGCGTCAACCAGCTGCGTGATCTGGCCCAGCACGACCTGTTCTCGCAGACGCTGGTCGGCGACTTCCTGCTCGACAAGGATCCGCTGTTCGCGCGGCTGACGCTGGACGACGACGAACTCAGGCTGTACCAGCAGATTTTCGACAGCCTGCGCCCGCAGGCGCCGACGCCCGACCTCGTGATCTACCTGCAGGCGCAGCCCGACACGCTGGTCAGACGCGTGCTCGAGCGCGGCCTGCCGATGGAAGCGGGCATCTCCGATGCCTACATGCGCGCGCTCGCCGACGCGTACAGTCGCCACTTTCACCACTTCGATGCCGCACCGCTGCTGATCGTGAACACCGAACACCTGAACCCGATCGAGCGTGAAGACGACTTCGCCACCCTGGTGCGCCAGCTCGGCGAGATGCGCGGCCGGCGCAGCTTCTTCAATCGGGGAGAGTGAACGGCCATGCAGATCGTGCGCACCACCCGCGAACTGCGCGCCGCCCTGGGCGCGCGACACGACGCCGCCTTCGTTCCGACGATGGGCAACCTGCACGAAGGCCACCTGTCGCTGATGCGACGGGGCAAGGCCGCCGGCCAGCCCCTGGTGGCGAGCATTTTCGTCAACCGGCTGCAGTTCGCGCCGCACGAGGACTTTGCCAGCTATCCGCGCACCTTCGAGGTCGACTGCGAGAAGCTGCGCATGGTCGGCTGCGATCTGCTGTTCGCGCCCGACGAGCGCGAGCTGTATCCGGTCGAGCAGACGTTTCGCGTCCGCACCCCCCACGGGCTGGGCGACATCCTCGAAGGCGAGTTCCGCCCCGGTTTCTTCGAGGGTGTGGCCACCGTGGTGCTCAAGCTGTTCGGCTGCGTGCAGCCGGCGGTGGCCGTCTTCGGCAAGAAGGACTACCAGCAACTGATGGTGGTGCGCCGGATGGTCGAGCAGTTCAACCTGCCGATCTCGATCGTGCCCGGCGAGACCATGCGCGAAGCCGACGGACTGGCGATGTCGTCACGCAACGGCTACCTCGATCCGGGCGAACGCGCCGAGGCGCCGGCGCTGGCGCGCGCGCTGCAGGCGCTGGCGCAACACGCCGCCGGCGACGGCTCGCCGCCGGCACTGGCCGATGCGCAGCACGAAGCGATGGCCACCCTTCGGGCGCGCGGCTGGAAGCCCGACTACCTGGAGGTGCGACGGCGCATCGATCTCGCGCCGCCGGGGGCCGCCGATCTCGCGAACCCGGGCACGCTGGTGGCGCTGGGCGCCGCGCGACTCGGCACGACACGCCTGATCGACAATCTCGAATTCTGACGCACTACGCGTCGCCGTATCCCTGCGGATTGGCCTGTTGCCAGCGCCAGGCGTCGGCGCACATGCGCTCGATGCCGAGTGCGGCACGCCAGCCGAGCAGTGAGGTGGCCGCCGACGGGTCGGCGTAGCACGCGGCGATGTCCCCGGGACGCCGGTCGACGATGCGGTAAGGCACCTTTCGGCCGCTCGCCTGCTCGAAGGCGCGCACCAGCGCGAGCACCGAATAGCCGGTACCGGTGCCCAGGTTCACGGTGAACGCACCCGGGTGCGCAACCAGACGCTCGAGCGCAGCGAGGTGGCCGCGCGCCAGATCCACGACGTGGATGTAGTCGCGCACGCCGGTGCCGTCGGGTGTCGGCCAGTCGCCGCCGAACACCGACAGTTGCGGCAGGCGCCCCACCGCCACCTGGCTCACGAACGGCATCAGGTTGTTGGGCACGCCACGCGGATCTTCGCCGATCAGTCCGCTTTCGTGCGCGCCCACCGGATTGAAGTAGCGCAGCACGCCGATCGACCAGGCGCGGTCGGCGAGCGCGAGGTCGCCGAGCATCGTCTCGATCATCAGCTTCGTGCGGCCGTACGGGTTGGTTGGCCCGGTGCGCGCGTCCTCGGCGATCGGCACCCGCTCGGGGTCGCCGTAGACGGTTGCCGACGAGCTGAAGACGATGCGGCGCAGACCGGCGACGGTCATCGCGCGCAGCAGCGTCGCCGTGCCGCAGACGTTGTTGTCGTAGTAGTCGAGCGGCCGCGCCACCGACTCGCCGACCGCCTTCAGGCCCGCGAAGTGGATCACCGCGTCGAAGTGCCGCGAGCCCAGCAGCGCCGCGAGCGCCCCGGCGTCGCGGATGTCGGCACGCACCAGCGGCGCCTCGCGGCCGGTGAGGCGCGCCACGCGCTGCAGCGACTCGGCGCTGGCGTTGCACAGGTTGTCGAGCACCGTCACGTGCCAGCCCGCCTGCAGCAATTCGAGCACGGTATGCGAACCGATGTAGCCCGCCCCTCCGGTCACCAGTACCTGCCGCCCTGCGTCGCCCAAGATTCCTCCGATCGAGTTCTCGCGCCACGGCGCGGGTGACCGAAGTCTCGCATGCCGGCGCATCGCCGGCCGTACAATTCTTCTCGTTGCGGCCAACACGTCGACCATGCTGATACCCGTCATTCTCTCCGGGGGCGCCGGCACACGGCTGTGGCCGGTGTCGCGCGAGGCCTGTCCGAAGCCGTTCATGAAGCTGGGCGGCGAGTTCAGCCTGTTGCAGCGCACGCTCAGGCGCGCATTGCCACTGGCCGACGGACACCTGGCCGCGATCGTCACCAACGCTGAGTATTTCTTCCGCACGCGCGAGGAGATCGACACGCTGCCGGCCGCCGCGGGCCACCGCATCGTGCAACTGCTCGAACCCTCCGGGCGCAACACCGCTCCGGCCGTCGCCATGGCGGCGCTGTGGGCGCAGTCGATCGATGCTGCGGCCACGCTGCTGGTGCTGCCGGCCGACCATCTGATTCCCGACGAAGCCGCGTTCCAGGCCGGCGCCCGCCAGGCGGCCGAGCTCGCCGCAGGCGGCGCGATCGTGCTGTTCGGCATCCACCCCACCGCGCCGGAGAGCGGCTTCGGCTACATCGAGACCGGCGCGGCGCACGCCGGCGCAGCGCTGAAGGTGCGCCGTTTCGTCGAGAAGCCCGACGCCGCACAGGCGGCGCGGTTCCTCGCTGCCGGCAACTTCGTCTGGAACAGCGGCATGTTCTGTTTCGCCGCGAGGACGATCCTCGACGCGCTGCAGACCCATGCGCCCGAGGTGCTCGCCGGCGCGCGCGCCGCCTGGGAAGCGAGCCGCGATGCCGCCACCGGACAGAAGCTGCCGATCGCTGCCGAGGCGTTCGCCGCCTGCCCGAGCATCTCGATCGACTACGCCGTGATGGAGAAGGCCGCTGACGTGGTCGTGCTGCCGTCGCGCTTCGCGTGGAGCGACATCGGTTCCTGGAAGGCGGTCTCCGAGCAGCTCGAACCCGACGCCGACGGCAACACCACGCTGGGCGAGACGATGCTCGTGGACGCGAAGAACACGCACATCCAGAGCGAAGGCCGGCTGATCGCAGCGGTGGGCGTCGAGAACCTGCTGGTCGTCGACACGCCCGACGCGCTGCTCGTCGCCAGCAAGGACGCGAGCCAGCAGGTGAAGGAGATCGTCGGGCGACTGAAGTCGAAGGGGCACGAGGCGGCGCGGCTGCACCGCACCGTGGCCCGCCCCTGGGGCACCTACACCGTGCTGCAGGAAGGCCCGCGCTTCAAGATCAAGCGCATCGAGGTCAAGCCGCGGCAGGCGCTGTCGCTGCAGATGCACCACCATCGCAGCGAGCACTGGATCGTCGTCTCGGGCACCGCGAAAGTCCGCTGCGGCGAACGCTCGTTCCTGGTCGCCGCCAACGAATCCACCTACATCCCGATCGGCGCGCAGCACCGGCTCGAGAACCCCGGTGTCGTCGAGCTGGTGATGATCGAGGTGCAGTGCGGCGATTATCTCGGCGAAGACGACATCGTGCGATTCGAGGACGTCTACGGTCGCACCCCGCCCGCCTGATCGCGTGCGCAGGCCCGCGCCAGCGCAGGCGCGCTGGTTCTACGCGCTGCGCCCCGACCCCGATGCAGCGCTGCGGCTGGGCGCGCTCGCCACGCGGCTGGCCGCCAGCCTGGGAGGCCGGCCGCTGGCGGCCGACGACATCCACCTCACGCTGGTCTTCGTCGGCGAACGCCTGGTCGCCGACGAGGCAGTGCTGGCCGGCGCGCTCGCCGGCCTCGCCTCGACCTGGCCCGCATTGGCGCTGACCCGGCTCGGCCGCTTCGGGCGCGGGCTGTACTGGGCCGGGCCGGCCCATCCGCAGGGCGCGCCCGACGGCAGCGCACCCCCCTGGCCGGCCGCGCTCGCGGGGCAGCTGCAGCAACGCCTGCGCGCGGCGGGCATCGCTTTCGACGAGCGCCCGCTGCACCTGCATGCGACGCTGCTGCGCGGTGCGCGCAGCAGCGTCGGCCCCCGACCCGAGACGTTCGCCGACGCGCTGCCGATCATTCCGGCCCGCTGGACGCTGGCGCTGGGCTGTTCCGGTTCCGGGTCGACCCCGCAGCGGCGCTATCGCTGGCGCCCGTAGGCGCCCCTGCCACCAGACCGCCCGCCACGCGAACCGCTGGGTGGACCCGGTGCGCAAGGGCAGCACGCGGCTGCGGTCGGCACGCGGCTGTCCGGCAACGCCCGGGGCGATCGCGTGTATATTCGGGAACGCACGGTCGACGCCCGCCTTCTCCGCCGGTGTCTGGCGCTGTTCCCGGGCGGCCCCGACCGGCTGATCGAAACCGTACGCGAAGCGGGATACCGCTTCCTGCCCCGCTGAGATCCGGCAATCTCCCCGAGCCCGTTCAGTTGAGCCCGTTCCTGCGCAGCCTCGCAGCCATCGTGCTGGCCATCGCGATCGGCCTGCTGCTCGACTTCTACGTGTCCGGCGATGCCGCCGCCTGGTGGTTCGGCGTCGCGTTCGTCGCCTTCGCGCTGGTGCAGACGCTGTACATGGCGCGACTGCACCACTGGTCGTCGCTGCCGCGCAACCGCGCGCTGCCGGCCGGCATCGGACCCTGGCGACCGATCATCGCGCGTCTGGCGCGTTTCGTGCGGCAGGAAACCGATGCCCGCAACGAACTCGGCTCGGAGCTCGAGCGGATCCACGCGGCCGTCGACCGGCTGCCCGACGGACTGGTCGTACTCGACCGCTACGACCACGTGCTGTGGGCCAACGACGCCGCCGAGCATCTTCACGGCATTTTCGGCACCCGGCGCCCGATCCACCACTTCATTCGCCAGCCCGAACTCGCCCACTTCCTGCTGGCGAACGAGCCCGACAGCACGCTGCGGATCGAACTGCCGAACCGGCCCGGGCGCATCCACGAACTGCGGCTGCACCGCTCCCGGGGTGAGCAGAAGCTGCTGATCACCCACGACGTCACCGACCAGGCCAGGCTCGACGCGATGCGCAGCGACTTCGTGGCCAACGCCTCGCGCGAGATCTGCACGCCGGTCACCGTCATCGCGGGCCTGGCCGAAACGCTGCTCACGCTCGGGCTCGACGAAACGGCACGCCGCGAGCACCTCGGCTCGATCCTGAAGCAGAGCCAGACCATGCAGCGCCTGGTCGACGACCTGCTGATGCTCACTGCGCTCGAAAGCGGCGCCAACGCACTCGTCGAAGCGCCGCTCGACCTGCAGCGGCTGCTCGGAGCGCTGCTCGACGAAGCGCGCACGCTGTCGCGCGAACGCCACCGCATCGACCTCGACTCCGACGGCCCGCGCCGCGTGCTGGCCGCCCCCGGAGAACTCGAGAGCGCGGTGCGCAACCTGCTCACGAACGCCATCCGCTACACCCCCGAGGGCGGACGCATCTCGATCGCCTGGCGGGTGCAGGACAACGAGGGCCGGCTGTCGGTGCGCGACACCGGCATCGGCATTGCGGCCGAGCACGTCCCACGACTCGCCGAACGCTTCTACCGCGTCGATCGCGGCCGCTCGCGCGCCACCGGCGGCACCGGGCTGGGCCTGGCGATCGTCAAACGGATCATGCACCGGCACCAGGGGCGGCTGGAGTTCGCAAGCACGATCGGCCAGGGCAGCACCTTCACGCTGTGCCTGCCGGCGGCGCGGCTGTTGCCCGATCCAGCGCCCGCGCAGGCAGCGCCGGTTGCCGCCGCCGCCCCCGATCGCGCCCCGGTCCCCGACAGCGCAGTGATGCCGAACGCCCTGACGAAACCCCCGGTGATGTAGGGGCTCGTCAGCCGGCCGCCGCGAACCGCTCCAGGTGGTGATCGGCGTCGCCGAACTGCTGCGCGATCATCGTCAGCCGCTTGAAGGTGTGCGACACCTTCATCTCGTCGGTCATCCCCATGCCGCCGTGCAGCTGGATCGCTTCCTGGCCGACGTGACGGCAGGCGTCCGCGATCCTGACTTTCGCGGCCGAGACCACGCGGTGGCGCTCGTTCGTGTCGATGTCGCCGCGCGCCGCCGCGTCGACCTTCGCGCAGGCGAGCCAGGCGATCGAGCGCGCCTGCTCGGCGCTGATCGTCATGTCGACCATCCGGTGCTGCAGCGCCTGGAACGCGCCGATCGGCACGCCGAACTGCCTGCGCGTCTTCAGGTATTCGAGCGTGGCCCGGTTCGCGTCACGCATCGCGCCCACACCCTCGGCGCACAGCAGCGCGGTCGCGAAGTCGACCGCCTCGTCGATCGCCGGCAACGCGGCGCCAGCCTCGCCGAGCAGCGCGTCGGCCGGCAGCTTCACGTCGTCGAGCACGAGGTCCGCGGCGCGCAGGCCGTCGACCGTGCGGCAGGGCTTCATCGCAAGGCCCGGTGCCTGCGCGTCGACGACGAACAGGCTGATGCCCGCAGCGTCGGTCGCGCCGCCCGCGCTGCGCGCCGAAATCACCAGTCGGTCGGCCATCGGCGCGTGCAGCACGACCGCCTTCTCGCCGGCGAGCACCCAGCCGTCGGCGCTCCGGGTCGCACGCGCCCCGACCTGCGCCAGCGTGTAGCGCGATCCGCGCTCGCCGTGCGCGAAGGCGAGCTTCATCGTGCCGTCGATCACCGACGGCAGGATCGCCGCGCGCTGCGCACCGGCGCCGCAACGGGCCACGAGCCACCCGGCCGGCGCGAGCGTCGACAGGAACGGCTCGACGACCAGGCCTTCGCCGATCGCCTCCATCGTGGCGATCAGGTCGACCGCGCCGCCGCCGAAACCGCCGTCGCGCTCTGCGAACGGCAGCGACAGCAGACCGAGCGCCGCCATTTCGTTCCAGACTTCGGCGCTGTGGCCGGCCGGCGACGCGACGATCCGCCGGCGCGACTCGAAGTCGTAGCGCTTCCCGACCAGCCGCGCGACGCTGTCGGCCAGCAGTTGCTGTTCTTCGGTGTACTGGAAATCCATGGTCTGCCCGTCCGGGTCACAGGCCGAGGGCGGCCCTGGCGATGATGTTGCGCTGGATCTCGTTGGAGCCGGCGTAGATCGACGTCTTGCGGAAGTTGAAGTAGCGCGGCGCGATCGACGCGGTGAAGGCGTCGAAGCCGCCGTGGTCGATCGGCCTGAACGGCTGCGCCAGCGGCCCTGCGACCTGCATCAGCAGCTCGGTGATGGCCTGCTGGATCTCGGTGCCCTTGATCTTCAGCATCGACACCTCGGCGCCGATGCGCCCGGTGCGCCGCATCTCGTCGACGAAGCGCAGGTTGGTGATGTCGAGCGCCATCAGCTCGATCTCGACGCGCGACACCCTGTCGCGAAAGCGCGGGTCGTCGATCAGCGGACGGCCGTCCTTCGTCGTGCGCGCGGCCATCTCCTTGAGCTTGGCCATCTCGCGTTTCGACGCACCGATGCGCCCGGTGTTCAGCCGCTCGTGGCCGAGCAGGTACTTGGCCACGGTCCAGCCCTTGCCTTCCTCGTGGACCAGGTTCTCCACCGGCACCCGGACGTCCTCGAAGAACACCTCGTTGACCTCGTGCCCCTCGTCGAGCAGGATCAGCGGACGCACCGTGATGCCGGGCGTCTTCATGTCGATCAGCAGGAAGCTGATGCCGTCGTGCTTCTTCGCCGAGCTGTCGGTGCGCACCAGGCAGAAGATCCAGTCGCCGTAGTGACCGAGCGTGGTCCAGGTCTTCTGGCCGTTGACGACGTAGTGCTCGCCGTGGCGTTCGGCGCGCGTCTTCAGCGAGGCGAGATCGGAACCCGAGCCCGGCTCCGAATAACCCTGGCACCAGAAATCGTCGCAGCGATAGATGCGCGGCAGAAAGCGCCGTTTCTGCGCCTCGGTGCCGAACTGCAGCAGCACCGACGCGCACATCGTGGGGCCGAACGGCACGATCGGCGGCGCGCCGGCATACGCGCACTCCTCCTCGAAGATGTAACGCTCGACCGGCGACCAGTCGGTGCCGCCCCACTCGATCGGCCAGGACGGCGCGACCCAGCCCTTGTCCGCGAGGATCCGGTGCCAGCGCACCAGGTCGTCCTTCGAGAGCTCGCCGAAGCTCAACACCTTGTCGCGCAGGTCGGCAGGAATGCTCGCCGCGAGCCACGCGCGCACCGCGTCGCGGAAGGCGATTTCCCCGGGCGAATCGTTCAGGTCCATTGGAGGCTCCGACAGATGGCGGATCACACGGCAGCCAGTTTACGGCCCGTTCACACGACGATCATCCTCGCGTGCGCTCCAGCTTCAGGCCCACCTTGACCACCTTGCCCGCGATGATTTCGCGCGCGATCAGCAGCAGACGCGAAATGGCCACCGCATCGCCTTCGACGACGCGCGGCGCACGCCGGCGCATCGCCTCGTCGAGCGTGAGGCCGGCGAGTTCCGGCGGCAGCTCGCAGCCGTAGGCCGCGCACACATCGGCCAGCGAGGCGTCGCCCTCCAGGACGAAGTCGCCGTAGTACTTGCGCCGCGCGGCGACGTCCACGCGCGAGAACAATTCCGACAGGTGGTCGACCTCGGCATCGGGTGCGACCAGCATCACCACGTCGGCCGGCCTGAGCGCGGCGGCCTGCGGCGCGGGCAGCAACTGCCCGGCGCGCAGCACGCCGACCACGTTCGCGCCCTCGGGCAGTGCCATCGTGCGCAACTCCATGCCCATCAGTGGCGAGCGCTCGCCGATCGGGAACTCGAGCACCGCGAGTTCGTCGTCGGACAGCGTCGAGCGCACCCGCGGCTCGTCGCGCGGCGGCAACCCCACGCCGAAGCGGCGCGCGGCGTACGGCACCGACGCGCCCTGCAGCAGCAACGAGGTGAGCACGACGACGAAAGCCACGTTGAACAGCAGTTCCGCGCCGGGAACGCCGGCGAGCAGCGGAAACATCGCCAGCACGATCGGCACCGCGCCGCGCAGGCCCATCCAGCCCATGAAGCCGACTTCGCGCGCCGCAAAGCGAAACGGCAACAGGCACAGCCACACCGCGAACGGCCGCGCCACGATCATCAGGAACGCCGACACCAGCAGCGCCGGCCACAGCACGCCCGGGATCTCGCCGGGCGTGACCAGCAACCCGAGCAGCAGGAACATGCTCGACTGCGCGAGCCAGGCCATGCCGTCCATCGCGCGCATCAGATTCTCCCCGGCACGCCGCATGCGGTTGCCGACCACGAGGCCGACCAGGTAGACCGCAACGAAGCCGCTGCCGCCGACGGCGTTGACCGCGCCGAACGATACGACCCCGCCCGAGCACAGCAACAACGCCGCGAGCCCCTCGCCCACCTGCGCGCGCTTCATGATCCAGGCCATCGCGCGGCCGAGCAGCAGGCCGAGCAGCGCGCCGAGGCCGAACTGCACCACCAGTTCGCGTACCAGCCCGAGGCCGTGCAGTTCCTGCGGCGCCATCAGCGCCTGGATCAGCATCGTGGTGAGGAAGATCGCCGTCGGATCGTTCACGCCGGACTCGATCTCCAGCGTATTGGCGACCCGCTCGTTCAGCCGCGTGCCGCTGGCGCGCAGCAGCGCGAACACCGCCGCCGCGTCGGTCGAGCCGACGATCGAGCCGAGCAGCAACCCGGTGCGCCAGTCGATGTCGAGCACCCAGGCGGTGAACAGGCCCACCGGCACCGCGGTCGCGACCACCCCGATCGACGCCAGCACCAGCGAGGGCCGCAGTGCGACTCGAAAGGTGGCCAGCTTGGTGCGCAAGCCGCCATCGAGCAGGATGATCGCCAGCGCCAGGTTGCCGACGAAAAACGCCGTGCGGTGGTCGTCGAAGTCGATGCCGCCGATGCCGTCCTCGCCCGCCAGCATCCCGACCAGCAGGAAGACCACCAGGAACGGCACACCGAGCCGCGACGAGAACGCGCCCAGCAGGATGCCCGCGAACATCACCAGCGCACCCGCGAGCAGAAGTTGATTGACGGCGCCCATCGTCCGGACAGCTTAGCAGCCCGCCCCGCTGACGCGGGTCGGACTGGTGCCCGAGGCCGGAGTCGAACCGGCACGCTTTTTACGGCGGTGGATTTTCTTCCCACTTCGGCTTTCGCCGCCGTCGTTCGAGGCCCGAACGACGTTCGTGGTCTGGAGCACGCCTTCACCGTGGCCGTGCGGCCGTAGGTGCCCGCCGTCTGCTCTCTACACCTTCCCCGCCCTGTCGGGCCGGGCTTGGCTCGGTGTCAGCTCGGACATTCGTCCAGGGCCTTCGCCGAGTTTGACGGGCTTCACCTTCGAGGTTTCCCAGGAAGGGCTCAAATTTCCCCTGAGTCCACTGCGTCTACCAATTCCGCCACTCGGGCATGCCGCAACTCTGCTTCAACCGTCGGGGCGCCATGACACCCACCGGCGTGCAACGGCCGGTTCCGGGCCGCCCCCGGCCGGCGGATCCGCGCATTTTATCTGCAATCGCCTGTCGGGCGGAAAACGCACAGACGAGGGCGCGAACACGAGCGGTGCGCTCAGCCGCGCAGCACGCATTTCTCGTAAAGCCCGAGCGCACGTCCGGCCGGATCGTATTTCGCTTTCAGCGTGGCGTATTCGTCGATCCGGTAGGCGCGCGCGAATTCGTCGCGCGTGAAGAAGCTCTCGGAATACAGCGACTTGATGCCGCCCAGCCGCATCACTTCGCGCTCGACCAGCCGGTTGAAGTGCCCGGGCTCGTACCGCGCGCGGCGCTCGACCACGTCCCAGAACCCGAAATTCACGTAGCGAACGCCGGGTTCGAGCGGATAGAGCGTGAAGCGCATCGACGCGTCGGCCGGGCGGATCGGGCAGATCCAGACCGGCAGGATGCCGATCTCGCGCAACAGGAAGTCGAGAAATTCGCCGGCCCGCGCCAGCGGAATGTCCACGTCCTGGATCACCGACTCGGTGAAGCGACCGCGCAACCGTGCGAGCCGCCGCGTCAGACCCCGGCGGGCATTCCAGCGCATCACGCGTGTGTAGAAGCGCGAGTTCAGCCGCTCCCGGCCCAGCAATCGGCGCACCAGCGGATTCTGCGCGTACAGGTTCTTCGAGCACCAGAACCAGTCGGTGTCCCAGCGCCACAGGTAGTCGTGGGTACTGAGGTAGTCGGTCTCGCGTTCGCGCAGCGAGCGATAGTAGATCCGCTCGAAGGTGTAGTCGCTGAGCCAGGGTGCGTCGTCGACGAAGCGGGCGACACTGAGCACCCGCTCGCTCGGGCCGAAGACGACGCCATCGACGAAATCGGCCGTGCCCTCGCACTGGTGCGCGAGATCGTCGAAGAAACCGCGCGGATCGGAGTGCCGGCGGTGCTCGACGCGCACCGCGCTTCGCACCGGCAGCGTGCGCTGGCGCAGCCGGATCGCGTAGCCGAGCGTGCCGTACGAGTTCGGAAAGCCGAAGAACAGGTCGCGGTGCTCGTTGGCCGGCGTGCAGGTGACGATGCGGCCGTCGGGAAGCAGCACGTCGTATTCGAGCAGCGTGTCGTGAACCAGCCCGTGCCGGAACGAAGTCGCCTCGATGCCGACGCCGGCTGCCGCGCCGCCGACGGTGATCGTCTTCAGTTGCGGCACCACTGCCGGCATCGTGCGATGCGGCAGCGTAGCCGCGACCAGGTCCTCGTAGCGGGTGGAGCCCTCGACGTCGACCCAGCCTGCGGCAGTGTCTACGGCCAGCACCCGACGGAACTCGCGCAGGTCGATCCGGTGCTTCGGCTGCCCGGCGCGCTCGCGAAACAGGTTCGAGGTGCTGCACGCAAGCCCGAGCGGCGCCTCGCCCCCGGACCGCAGCGCCGCGACCAGCCGCGCGCGCCGCGCCGCGTGGGCCGCCAACGGGTCGCCCGCCGGCGCCTGCACCTCAGCCCCCGTACAGGAAGCCGCGCCCCATCGGATAGTTCGCCGGGGTCACGTTGCCCTTGCCGAAGACGATCTGGAACAGGTGCGTGTAGCCCGACGGCGAGCGGAACATTTCGGCGCAGCCGATCAGGTAGGTGAGCCAGATGCGCCTGAAGCGCTCGTCGAAGCGCGCCGGATCGAGCGCGCGGATCGCGTCCCAGTTGCGCTCGAAGCGCTCCGCCCAGGCGTCGAGCGTCAGCGCGTAGTGCCTGCGCAGGTTCTCGACGTCGATCACCTCGAGCCCGCTGCGCTCCATCTCGACGATCACGTCGGCGAGGCTCGGAATCCATCCGCCCGGGAACACGTGCTTGCGGATGAACAGCTCCGTGTCGTACCGGCCGACGTGACCGATGAAATGCAGCATGCCGAGGCCACCCGGCTTCAGGAACGCGGCGTGCGCGCACACCACCTCCGCCAGCTGGTCGCGGCCCGCATGCTCGAGCACGCCGATCGAGACCACCTTGTCGTACTGCGCATCGACCTCGCGGAAGTCGGCCTCGCGCACCGCCAGTTGCTCCTTCAGGCCGCGGCGCGCGATCTCGTCGCGCAGCCAGTCGACCTGCTCGGTGGTGGTATTCACGCCGACGCCGGTCGCGCCGGTGGTCTCGTACGCGCGAAACATGAAGCCGCCGAAGCCGCAGCCGATGTCCACGAAGCGCTCGCCGCGCGCGAGTCGCAGCTTGCGGCAGACGTGGTCGATCTTGTTGCGCTGCGCCTGCTCGAGCGAGAAGGTGTCTTCGGGCCAGTAGCCGCAGGTGTACATCTTCAGCGGATCGTCGAGCCAGAGCCGGTAGAACGCCTCGCCGAGCCCGTAGTGGGCGCGCGCGTTGGCCTTCGCCTGCGCCGGACTGCGATTCGAGCGGCGCCATTCGAGGACCTCGTTCTCGACCCGCGCGGCGGCGCGCACCTGCCGTCCGAAGTCGCTCGCCAGGCCGGCGGCGAACAACGCGTGCAGGTCGCCCTCCACGTCGATGCTGCCGTCGAAGAACGCTTCGAGCAGGCCGATGTGGCCGCGTGCCAGTCCGCCCAGCAACGCGGCCTCGGAGCGAAAGACGAGCGTAAAGCGCGGCTCGCCGTCGCCGCTGCGCAGCCGTGAGCCGTCCGGAAGCGCAACCCCGAACGGGATGTCGGACCGTGCCCCGAGTGCATCGACGATCCCCCTGATCGAGAGCAGCATGGCGAGCTCCTGCGTGACTCCTGCGTGACCACTGCGGGCGGCCTCCAGCGAGAGGCATCCCGCGACCGGCCTTCACCGACCCACCCGCAGCTTGCCAACGACGGGGCATCCCTGCAAATTCTTCCTGTCCTGTCCCGACTTTCCCGTCCCGGAATCGCGCGCCATGCGGCTGTCCGACTTCGACTTCGATCTCCCGCCCGGGCTGATTGCCCAGCACCCCGGGGCAACGCGCAGCGCATCGCGGCTGCTGCACGTGCGCCGTGACGGGCTGGCCGACCTGCGCTTCGACGCGCTGCCGGCGCTGCTCGGGCCGGGCACGCTGCTGGTGTTCAACGACACCCGCGTGCTGCGCGCGCGGCTGCGCGGCGCCAGGGCGAGCGGCGGTCGTGTCGAGGTGCTGGTCGAGCGCGTGTGCGGCGAGCACGAAGCGCTGGTGCAGCTGCGCGCGAGCAAGCCGCCGCGTCGCGGAGGCCGGCTCGTCTTCGCTACGAGCGCGGCAGCGGTGATCGAGCGCACCGGCGAATTCTGGCTGCTGCGCTTCGACGATCCGGTGCTGACCGTGCTCGATCGCGACGGCGAGGTACCGCTGCCGCCGTACATCACGCACGCGCCCGGCGCCGAGGACGAACGCCGTTACCAGACGGTCTACGCCCGTGCGCCCGGCTCGGTGGCGGCGCCCACCGCCGGTCTTCACTTCGACGAGCCGCTGCTGGCGAGGCTGCGCGAGCGCGGCGTCGAGCTGGCGTTCGTGACGCTGCACGTGGGTGCCGGGACCTTCCAGCCGGTGCGGGTCGACGACCTGTCGCAGCACCGCATGCATGCCGAACGCTGCAGCGTGCCCGAGGCGACTGCGGCAGCGATCTCGGCAGCGCGCGCAGCCGGGCGCAGCGTCGTCGCAGTCGGCACCACGTCGCTGCGCACGCTCGAATCCGCCGCCGACGAGGCTGGACGCGTGCGTCCCGGCAGCGGCGAAACGCGGCTGTTCATCACGCCGGGCTATCGCTTTCGCGTGGCCGACCGGCTGATCACCAACTTCCACCTGCCCCGGTCGACGCTGCTGATGCTGGTGTCGGCATTCGCCGGCGTCGAACGGATCCGCAGCGCCTACGCGCACGCGATCGCGATGCGCTACCGCTTCTTCAGCTACGGCGACGTGACGCTGCTCGAGCGCGACGGCCGCTGAGGCGCAAGCGGGCGAACGTGCACGCAGGCGATAATCGCGCGATGCCCGAATTCGAACTGCTGGCCCGCGACGGCCTGGCGCGGCGCGGTCGCATCACGGTGGCGCACGGCACGATCGACACGCCGGTGTTCATGCCGGTGGGCACCTATGGCGCGGTCAAGGCGATGTCGCCGCGCGAACTCGGGGAGATCGGCGCGCAGGTCATCCTCGGCAACACCTTTCACCTGTGGCTGCGCCCCGGGGTCGACATCCTGCGCAGGTTCGGCGGGCTGCACCGCTTCATCGGCTGGCCGCACCCGATCCTCACCGACTCGGGCGGTTTCCAGGTCTGGAGCCTCGGCCGGTTGCGCACGATCTCCGAGGAAGGCGTGCGCTTCGCGTCGCCGATCGACGGTGACCGGCTGTTCCTCACGCCCGAAGTGTCGATGCAGATCCAGCACGCGCTCGACGCCGACATCGCGATGATCTTCGACGAGTGCACGCCCTGGCAGACCGCGGGTCGGCCGACGAGCATCGACGAGGCGGCGCGCTCGATGCGGCTGAGCCTGCGCTGGGCGCGCCGTTCGCGCGACGCGTTCGACCGGCTCGGCAACGCCAACGCACTGTTCGGGATCGTCCAGGGCGGCATGTTCGAGGCGCTGCGCGACGAGTCGCTCGCCGGGCTCGCGGAGGTCGGCTTCGACGGCTACGCGATCGGCGGCCTGTCGGTGGGCGAGCCGAAGGAAGACATGATGCGCGTGCTCGCCCACACCGCGCCGCGCCTGCCCGCGGCGAAGCCGCGCTATCTGATGGGGGTGGGCACACCCGAAGACCTGGTGGCCGGTGTCGCCGCCGGCATCGACATGTTCGACTGCGTGCTGCCGACGCGCAACGCCCGCAACGGCTGGCTGTTCACCCGCTTCGGCGACCTGAAGCTGCGCAACGCGCGCCATCGCGACGACGAACGCCCGCTCGAGCCGGGCTGCGGCTGCCACGCCTGCCGCCACTTCTCGCGCGCGTACCTGCACCATCTTCAGCGGGTCAACGAGATCCTCGGCGCGCGGCTCGCCACGATCCACAACCTGCACTTCTACCTGTCACTGATGCGCGAGATGCGCGAAGCGATCGCCGCAGGCGGCTTCGACGCGTTCGCGCGCCGCTTTGGCGCCGATCGCGCGCGCGGGATCGACTAGGGCGCCCGCGCCTGGCGGGCAACGCCCGGCGCGGGCGCAACGGCCGGCCGGCGCCCCGGGCCGGGCACGGTTGCTATAATCCCCGGTCGCTTACGGGAGGCTCCTCCGTGTTCATTTCCAGCGCATACGCACAGGCCGCGGGCGGTTCCAGCGAGCAGCAGATCATCGGCTTCCTGCCGATCATCCTGATGTTCGTCGTGCTGTACTTCCTGATGATCCGTCCGCAGATGAAACGCGCCAAGGAGCACAAGACGATGCTCGAAGCGCTGAAGAAGGGCGACGAGGTGGTCACCTCCGGCGGACTGGTGGGCCGCGTGACGAAGGTCGGCGAGAGCTACGTCACGCTCGAAGTGGCGCGTACGCCGGAAGCCAGGGGCGCCGACGCGGCCATCGAGATGATCTTCCAGAAAGCCGCAATGCAGACCCTGCTGCCCAACGGCACGATCAAGGCGATCTGAGCACGAACGCGCTTCGCGCGCAGCGCCCGGACACGGACTCCTGCAGCCAGGCAGCCGAATGAACCGTTACCCGGCCTGGAAATACGCGATCATCGCGCTGTCGCTGGTCTTCGGCCTGCTCTACACGCTGCCCAACTTCTTCGGCGAGGCTCCGGCGGTCCAGGTCTCCAGCGGCAAGGCGACGCTGAAAGTCGAGGCGTCGATGCTCGGGCGCGTCGAATCGGCGCTGAAGGGCGCCGGCATCGAGAACACCGGTCTGTTCTTCGACGGCAACTCGGTCAAGGCGCGCTTCCAGGACACCGACACGCAATTGCGCGCCAAGGACGCGCTCGCCAGAACGCTGAACCCCGATCCGGCCGACCCCTCGTGGATCGTCGCGCTGAACCTGCTGTCGAACTCGCCGAACTGGCTCACGAGCCTGCACGCGCTGCCGATGTACCTCGGTCTGGACCTGCGCGGCGGCGTGCACTTCCTGCTGCAGGTCGACATGAAGCAGGCGCTGTCCAGGCGCATCGACGGCACGGTCGGCGACCTGCGTACGCTGATGCGCGACCGCAACCTGCGCCACGCCGGCATCGCGCGCGCCGGCGACGCCGTCGAGGTGCGCTTTCGCGACGCAGCCACGCGCGACAAGGCGCACGCGGCCGTCGCCGATGCATTCCCCGACCTGGAGGTGACCGACGCGGGCGACGCCACGGACCCGAAGCTCGTCGCCACCTTCCGCCTGCAGGCCGCGCAGCGCATCCAGGAGAACGCACTGCGCCAGAACATCACCACGTTGAGCAACCGCATCAACGAGCTCGGCGTGGCCGAGCCGGTGATCCAGCAGCAGGGGCTCGACCGCGTCGTGGTGCAACTGCCCGGCGTGCAGGACACCGCCAAGGCCAAGGACATCCTCGGGCGCACGGCCACCCTCGAAGTGCGGCTGGTCTGCGAATCGCCCGACGAGCTCGCCGCGCTGGCGGCCGGCACGGTGCCGTTCGGCTGCGAGCGCTACTCCGAACGCGACGGCCAGCCGATCCTGGTGCGCAAGCAGGTCATCCTCACCGGCGAGAACCTGAACGACGCGCAGGCCGGCTTCGACTCGCAGACGCAGGAGCCGGCGGTGCACCTGAACCTCGACGCCAAGGGCGCGCGCATCTTCCGCGACGTCACGCGCGAGAATGTCGGCAAGCGCATGGCCATCCTGCTGATCGAACGCGGCAAGGGCGAAGTAGTCACCGCGCCGGTGATCCGCACCGAGATCGGCGGCGGGCGGGTGCAGATCTCGGGCCGCATGACCACGCAGGAGGCCAACGACACCGCGCTGCTGCTGCGCGCCGGGTCGCTGGCCGCGCCGATGGAGATCATCGAGGAGCGCACCATCGGCCCGAGCCTGGGCGCCGACAACATCGCCAAGGGCTTCCACTCCACGCTGTGGGGCTTCCTCACGGTGGTGGCCTTCATGAGCCTGTACTACATGCTGTTCGGCGTGATCTCGTCGATCGCGCTGGCGGTGAACCTGCTGCTGCTCGTCGCACTGCTGTCGCTGCTGCAGGCCACGCTCACGCTGCCCGGCATCGCCGCGATCGCGCTCACGCTGGGCATGGCGATCGACGCCAACGTGCTGATCAACGAGCGCGTGCGCGAAGAACTGCGCAACGGCGCCACGCCGCAGGCGGCGATCGCCGGCGGCTACCAGCACGCCTGGGCCACCATCCTCGACTCCAACGTCACCTCGCTGATCGCCGGCGTGGCGCTGCTGCTGTTCGGCTCGGGCCCGGTGCGCGGCTTCGCGGTCGTGCACGTGCTGGGGCTGCTCACGTCGATGTTCTCGGCGGTGTTCTTCTCGCGCGGACTGGTCAACCTCTGGTATGGCCGCCAGCGCAAGCTGGCGAAGATCTCGATCGGGCAGATCTGGAAGCCCGACACCGCGACCTGACGGGCGCGCACCGGGCAAACCGCCATGGAGTTCTTCCGGATTCACCGCGACATCCCGTTCATGCGCCACGCGCTGGTGCTGAACGCGATCTCCGTCACCACCTTCGTGCTGGCGGTGATCTTCCTCGCCACGCGCGGGCTGCACCTGTCGATCGAGTTCACCGGCGGCACGGTGATCGAGGTGAACTACGCGCAAAGCGCCGACCTCGGGCAGATCCGCGCCGCCGTCGGCGCGCTCGGCTACGCCGACGCGCAGGTGCAGAACTTCGGCACCTCGCACGACGTGATGATCCGGCTGCCGGTCCGCGAAGCGGCCGGGCAGGCTTCGTCGGCGCAGAGCGGGCAGGTGATGGCGGCGCTGAAGGCCGCCGACGCGAGCGCCCAGCTGCGCCGCGTCGAGTTCGTCGGCCCGCAGGTGGGCAAGGAGCTGTTCACCGACGGGGCGATGGCGCTGCTGTTCGTCATCGTCGGCATCATCGTCTACCTGGCGATCCGCTTCGAGTGGAAGTTCGCGGTCGCCGCGATCATCGCCAACCTGCACGACGTGGTGATCATCCTCGGCTTCTTCGCGGCGTTCCAGTGGGAGTTCTCGCTGTCGGTG
>JAANMV010000241.1_pt1 | contig 67639 bp, 65 predicted proteins | sample 7279661 | NCBI WGS metagenome assembly JAANMV01 (sample SAMN14094540, study PRJNA606508) | bioreactor metagenome | isolation source: A lab-scale SPAN reactor treating ammonium-rich wastewater day 121 | place: Ireland: Galway | collected 2017-05-16 | reverse complement strand
CGGCGAGCTTTTCTTCGCCGCGGCGGATCAGAACAGCACGCGGCTGCGGATGGTGCCGTTGACCTGTTGCAGTTTCTCCAGCGCGAGGTCGGAGTATTCCTTGTCGACGTCGATCACCACGTAGCCGACCTTCTCGTTGGTCTGCAGGAACTGACCGGCGATGTTGATGCCGTTGTCGGCGAAGACCTTGTTGATCTCGCTCATCACGCCCGGGATGTTCTGGTGGATGTGCAGCAGACGGTGCTTGCCCGGATGCGACGGCAGCGCCACTTCGGGGAAGTTGACCGAGGAGACGGAGGTGCCGTTGTCGCTGTAGCGCACCAGCTTCTCGGCAACTTCCAGGCCGATATTGGCCTGCGCCTCGGCGGTGGAGCCGCCGATGTGCGGGGTGAGGATCACGCGATCCAGGCCGCGCAGCGGGCTGACGAACTCTTCATCGTTGGACTTGGGCTCGACCGGGAACACGTCGATGGCGGCGCCGATCAGGTGTTCGTCCTTGATCGCGGCGGCCAGGTGATCCAGCTCGACCACGGTGCCGCGGGCGGCGTTGATCAGGATGCTGCCCTTCTTCATGGCGCGGATTTCTTTCTCGCCGATCATCCACTGAGTGGACGGCAGCTCCGGCACGTGCAGCGAGACGATGTCGCACATGCCCAGCAGGTCGTACAGCGAACCGATCTGCGTGGCATTGCCCAGCGGCAGCTTGGCGACCACGTCGTAGAAGAACACCTGCATGCCCAGCGCTTCGGCCAGGACCGACAGCTGGGTCCCGATGGAACCGTAGCCGATGATGCCGAGCTTCTTGCCGCGGATCTCGAAGGAATTGGCGGCAGACTTGATCCAGCCCCCACGCTGGCATGCGGCGTTCTTCTCCGGGATGCCGCGCAGCAGCAGGATGGCTTCGGCCAGCACCAGCTCGGCTACCGAGCGGGTGTTGGAGTAGGGCGCATTGAATACCGCGATGCCACGCTCGCGGGCGGCATTGAGGTCGACCTGGTTGGTGCCGATGCAGAAGCAGCCGACGGCGATCAGCTTCTTGGCGGCCTCGAAGATTTCCTCGGTCAGCTGGGTGCGCGAGCGGATGCCGATGAAGTGTGCATCGGCGATCTTTGCCTTCAGCTCCTCGCCGGTCAGCGCGGTCTTGAGGTATTCGATGTTCGAGTAACCGGCGGCCTTCAAGGTGTCGAGGGCGTTCTGATGGACGCCTTCGAGAAGAAGGAACTTGATCTTGCTCTTGTCGAGTGAAGTCTGGCTCATCTGCATTAAAACCTTTAAGGCCGGAGGTGAAGACAAGTGTCCAGCGAAGGCTGGCCGCACCGGCGCACGCGGTGTGGGAAGTCTGCCGAGGCACGTTTCGAAGGGGTGCTTATGCTAGCATACGCACCCTCTGAATCACCCATTTCCGAGCTGAAGCGTACTCAGGGTGACCATGAATCATATGAGTGTTCCCGCGATGACCGACTCCTCCCTGATTGCTGAACTGCAAACCCTGGTCGAGCCCGGCAAGGTGCTGACCGACGCTGACTCGCTGAGTGCCTATGGCAAGGACTGGACCAAGCATTTTGCGCCGGCGCCGTCGGCCATCGTCTTCCCCAGAAACATCGAACAGGTGCAGGCGATCGTGCGCTGGGCCAATGCGCGCAAGGTGGCGCTGGTGCCTTCTGGCGGGCGTACCGGGCTGTCGGCCGCGGCGGTAGCCGCCCACGGCGAGGTGGTGGTGGCGTTCGACTACATGAACCAGATCGTCGCGTTCAACGAGATGGACCGCACGGTCGTCTGCCAGCCTGGCGTGATCACCGCCCAGCTGCAGCAATTCGCCGAGGACAAGGGCCTGTACTACCCGGTGGACTTCGCGTCGGCCGGTTCCAGCCAGATCGGCGGCAACATCGGCACCAACGCCGGCGGGATCAAGGTGATTCGCTATGGCATGACGCGCAACTGGGTCGCCGGGCTCAAGGTCGTGACCGGCAAGGGGGATCTGCTGGAGCTGAACAAGGACTTGGTCAAGAACGCCACCGGCTACGACCTGCGCCAACTGTTCATCGGCGCCGAGGGCACGCTGGGTTTCGTGGTCGAGGCAACCATGCGCCTGGAGCGCCAGCCGACCAACCTCACCGCGCTGGTGCTGGGCACCCCTGACTTCGACTCGATCATGCCGGTGCTACATGCCTTTCAGGACAAGCTCGACCTGACCGCCTTCGAGTTCTTCTCCGACAAGTGTCTGGACAAGATCCTCGCCCGCGGCGACGTGCCGGCGCCGTTCGAGACCCGCGCGCCGTTCTACGCGCTGCTGGAATTCGAGGCCACCACCGAGGAGCGCGCCGAGCAGGCGCTGGCGACCTTCGAGCGCTGCGTCAGCGAAGGCTGGGTGATCGATGGGGTGATGAGCCAGAGCGAGCAACAGTTGCAGAATCTGTGGAAGTTGCGCGAGTACATCTCCGAAACCATCTCCCACTGGACGCCGTACAAGAACGACATTTCGGTAACCGTCAGCAAGGTGCCGGCCTTTCTGGCCGACATCGACGCCATCGTCAGCCAGAACTACCCGGATTTCGAGGTGCTCTGGTACGGTCACATTGGCGACGGCAACCTGCACCTGAACATTCTCAAGCCCGAGGCGCTGACGAAGGAGGAGTTCTTCGCCAAGTGCGCGGCGGTGAACAAGTGGGTGTTCGAGACCGTCGAGAAATACAACGGCTCGATTTCCGCCGAGCACGGTGTCGGCATGACCAAGCGCGACTACCTGCAATACAGCCGCTCGCCGGCGGAAATCGAATACATGAAGGCGGTCAAGGCGGTGTTCGATCCGAACGGAATCATGAACCCCGGGAAGATCTTCCCGCTCTGACCCGCCGGGTGGCGAGTGACTATCGGTCCTTGCCCACCCTCGACCGCCACCCCTGGTGGAAGCGTTGCGCGGTTTCCACCCCGAGTCCGAGGACAGCCATGAATTACCAGCACCAGTACACCGACGGTACGCCGATTCACTATCCCCTGGGCAAGGTCGTCTGCATCGGCCGCAACTACGCCGAGCATGCCAAGGAGCTGAACAACCCGGTGCCCAGCGAGCCGCTGCTGTTCATCAAGCCGGGCAGCTGCGCGGTGCCGCTTGCGGGTGGCTTCAGCATCCCGGTCGATCGCGGCGCGGTGCATTACGAAGCGGAGATTGCCGTACTGATCGGCAAGCCGCTGTCGCGCAAGCCGGGTGAGGAGGAGCTACGCGATGCGATTTCCGGCTTCGCCCCGGCGCTGGACCTGACTCTGCGTGACGTGCAGGCGAAGCTCAAGGAAAAGGGCCATCCGTGGGAGATCGCCAAGAGCTTCGATGGCGCCTGCGTGCTCGCGCCCTTCGTCCCCGCCAGCGCGGTCGGCGATCTGGGTGACATCGGCATCCGCCTGAGCATCAACGGTGAAGTACGGCAGGACGGCAACAGCAGTCAGATGCTCAACGCCATCCTGCCTTTGCTGCAGCACATTGCCGGGCACTTCAGCCTGCAGCCCGGAGACGTGGTACTGACCGGCACGCCCGCCGGCGTCGGCCCGCTGCGATCCGGTGATCAGCTGGTACTGGAGCTGGTTGGGCTGTCACGCTTCGAGAGTCGCGTGCTCTGACCGACCATATCCGTGAGCAATTGCGACGTAATCCACGTTTTCCAGCGAATGTCCGCCATGCTGTAATGCGGGTCCTTTCGCTGGAATCCTCTGCATGCCCGCCGTTTCCGCTCGCTCATCTCGCTGGCGTCTGACCATCAAGGTCGTCCTCTTGCTGGTGTTGATCGCCATACTGGCTGCCGGCCATCTGTTGCACTGGGATGACCAGTTACGACTCTACTGGCGCGAGCAGTCGGTCGGCGCCGAGCAGCGCGCTGCCAGTATCTGGTTGCCTGACTACGAGCTGGCATTGGAAACGACCCTGCTGGGACTGGAAGAGGATGAGACCTCCGGTCTGACCTGGAATCCGCTGTCGGGCACCTTGTGGACCGTGACCGGGCAGAACCCTCAGCTGGTCGAATTCACCCCTGGCGGCGTGGTGCTGCGCCGTATACGTCTGATCGGCTTCTCCGATCCGGAGGCTGTCGAAGCGCTGGGCGACGGGCGGCTGGCGATCGTTGATGAGCGCCGCCGGCTGGTGGCGGTGGTTCGTCCGGAGCCGGGTATCGAAAGCGTCGACTTGGACGGTCTGGCGGTGCATGACCTCGGCTTTGCCGAAGCCGGCAACAAGGGCTTCGAGGGGCTGGCCTGGAACCCGCGTACGCAACGCCTGCTGCTGGCCAAGGAGCGCGACCCGCAGGGCCTGTTCGAGCTGCCGTTCCCCGGGGAAGACGGCAGTGTCGGGGTGCTCGAAGCGCTGCCGCGTCAACCGCTGCTGGTGCGCGATATCTCCTCGGTGACCATCGATCCGCGCAGCGGCCATACGCTGCTGCTCTCCGACGAATCGCGGTTGCTGGTGGAGCTGGACCTGCGGGGGCGGCCGCGCAGCTTCATCAGCCTGTTCGGCGGGCTCAACGGGCTGGTGCACGGCATCGAGCAGGCCGAGGGGGTGGCGATGGACGGTGAAGGCAATATCTATGTGGTCGGCGAGCCAAATCGCTTCTACGTCTTCAGCCGGCGCCCACGCTGAGCATGCCGTTCAGCTTGGCGTAAGCCTGAGCGTGGCACGCTGGACGACTTCAGTCTGGAAGCAAGCCGCTTATGCACGTAGCCTCGCGATCTGTTGCGTTTTCTATCCTGGCCGCTCTGCTGGTCTCCATCTCGGCCCTCACGGCCTGGCATTTTCAGCTTCCCGAGCGCGCCTGGTTCGAATTTCAGCAATGGCACTATGCAGATCAGCGTCGGGAGCGTTCGTTATGGCTGCCGGATTACCGAGCGGTCGTGCAGGCGCAGGTGATAGAGGGGGTCGAGGATGACCTTTCCGCGCTCACCTACGATCCGGATCGCAACAGTCTGATTGCGGTGACCAATGGCGATCCGCGGTTGCTGGAGTTGAGTCTGGATGGGCGGCTGCTGCGCTCGGTCCGCCTGGAGGGATTTGGTGATCCCGAGGCCATCGAGTATGTGAGTCGTGGCGTCTACGTGATAAGTGACGAGCGCGAGCAGCGCCTGCTGCAGGTGGAAGTCGACGAGCAAACCTCGGTGATTGATGCGCGCGGTGCCCGGCAGCTGTCGCTTGGGATCGGCCGCAACGGCAACAAGGGTTTCGAAGGGTTGGCTTACGATGCGCCTGGTCGACGACTTTTTGTGGCCAAGGAACGCGACCCGCTGCGGATCTATGAGATTCAGGGGTTCCCGCATTCGGACCCGAACGAGCCCTATGCCGTGCGCGTGCAGGATGATCCCCGGCGCGATGCCGGCCTGTTCGTGCGTGACCTTTCCAGCCTGCAGTACGACGAGGCGAGCGGTCATCTGCTGGCCCTATCGGACGAGTCGCGGCTGGTGGTCGAGCTGGATTTGGTTGGGCGGCCGCTCAGCAGTCTGCGGCTGACGGCGGGTCAGCATGGGCTCGAGGCAGACGTGCCGCAGGCCGAAGGCATCGCCATGTCGGCCGACGGCACGTTGTACCTGGTCAGCGAACCGAACCTGTTCTACGTGTTTCGCAAGTAGCCTTTGCGGATCACGCGACCGGTGCGGCACTTTCATCTTGCAGCGCCGCGTCCGGCGCGTGATTGCGCACCGATTCGCAGCCGTGTTCGGCGCTGCTCAGGCTGGCATACATCTGGCTCTGGCCGATGATCTGCCCGTTGGTGGCCTTGAGCACGAAGTAATGTTTGCCGCTGCTCGACTCTTTGATCTCGAACGCGCCTTCGCGGGTGGCGTTCTTGCGTACCGAATCGATGCCGTTAACGGCCGAAGCGTGAGCTTTGTATTGCTCGCTGGTGAGAATGACCTGGCCGTTGCTGGCCAGCAGGTTGAAATGGAACTGACCGTTGGCGGTTTTCTTCAACTGGAACTTGCCGGGCATGGCGACACCTCCTGTGGCGAGCTGCGCCGGAGCCGACGCAGTATCCACAAGCGTAGCCGCAGCCGAGCGAAACTGCCGCTTCGCTTCAGCGCGTCAGCGTCTGTACGCCGCTGGCGGTGCCGAGCAGCAGCAGATCGGCCGGGCGCATCGCAAACAGTCCGTTGCAGACCACGCCGACGATGTCGTTGATCTTGCCTTCGAGCTCCGGCGCAAAGCCGATCATCAGGTTGTGCACGTCGAGGATCACGTTGCCGTTATCGGTCACCACGCCGTCGCGATAGACCGGGTCGCCGCCAAGCTTCACCAGCTCGCGGGCGACATGGCTGCGTGCCATCGGAATGACCTCTACTGGTAGCGGGAAGGTGCCGAGCTGTTCGACCAGCTTGCTGCCATCGGCGATGCAGATGAAGGTCTTGGCCACGGCCGCGACGATCTTCTCGCGGGTCAGCGCGGCGCCGCCGCCCTTGATCAGCTCGAGGTGCTTGTTGGCCTCGTCGGCGCCGTCGACGTAGAACTCCAGTTCGCTGACCGAGTTCAGGTCGTAGACCGGAATGCCGTGCTGCTTCAGGCGCTCGGCGGTGGCCTCGGAGCTGGCCACCGCGCCATCGAAGAAGCCCTTGTGCTTGGCCAGCAGGTCGATGAAGAAGTTGGCGGTCGAGCCGGTGCCGACGCCGACGATGCTGCGGTCGTTGAGCTTGGGCACGATGTAGTCGACAGCGGCCTGGGCGACGGCCTGCTTGAGCTGATCCTGGGTCATGGAGGGTCCGGGGCTGGATTGACGAGGCGTCGATTATAGCCCGTAGTCGGCGGCGGCTGGCCCGGCGGATGCGCCGGCGCCGGGATGGCCGATTGCCGGTGGTCGCCGCGGGTGTCGCGGAGTAGACTCGCCCGATTCCTCCGTAATGCCCGCCAAGATAGCCAGAATGCTCGAACACTACGTCAAGAAGATCCTCACCTCGCGCGTCTACGACGTCGCCGTCGAAACCCCGCTGCAACCCGCCCGTCAGCTGTCCGAGCGCATCGGCAACCAGATTCTGCTCAAGCGCGAGGACCTGCAGCCGGTGTTCTCCTTCAAGGTGCGTGGCGCCTACAACAAGCTGGCGCAGCTGTCGCCGGAGGAGCTGGCGCGCGGCGTGGTCACTGCATCGGCTGGCAACCACGCCCAGGGCGTTGCGCTGGCGGCCAAGCAGCTGGGGATCAAGGCCACCATCGTCATGCCGCGGACCACGCCGGAGCTGAAAGTGCAGGGCGTGCGCGCCCGCGGCGGCAAGGTGGTGCTGCATGGCGATGCGTTCCCCGAGGCGCTGGCCTATTCGCTGAAGCTGGTCGAGGAGAAAGGGCTGGTCTACATCCACCCCTACGACGATCCCGACGTGATCGCCGGCCAGGGCACCGTGGCGATGGAAATTCTGCGTCAGCACCAGGGGCCGATCGACGCGATCTTCGTGCCGGTGGGCGGCGGCGGGCTGGTGGCAGGCATCGCGGCGTACGTGAAATACCTGTATCCGCAGACCAAGGTGATTGGCGTCGAGCCGGACGACTCCAACTGCCTGCAGGCGGCGCTGGCGGCCGGAGAGCGCGTCGTGCTGGAGCAAGTCGGGCTGTTTGCCGACGGCGTCGCGGTGGCGCAGATTGGCCAGCACACCTTCGATGTCTGCAGGCATTACGTCGACGAGGTGATCACCGTCAGCACCGACGAGATCTGTGCGGCGATTAAGGACATCTACGACGATACCCGCTCGATCACCGAGCCGGCCGGTGCTTTGGCCGTGGCCGGGATCAAGAAGTACGTCGAGCGCGACGGCGTCAGCGGTCAGGTGCTGGTAGGCATCGATTCGGGCGCCAACGTCAACTTCGACCGCCTGCGCCACGTCGCCGAGCGCGCCGAGCTGGGCGAGAAGCGCGAGGCGATCATCGCCGTCACCATTCCCGAGCAGCCGGGCAGTTTCAAGGCCTTCTGCGAGGCGATCGGTAAGCGGCAGATCACCGAATTCAACTATCGCTACCACACCAATGGCGAGGCGCACATTTTCGTCGGTGTGCAGACCCACCCGGAGAACGACCCGCGCGCGGCGCTGGTCGAAGGGCTGCGTGACAAGGGCTTTCCGGTGCTCGATCTGACCGATAACGAGCTGGCCAAGCTGCATATCCGCCATATGGTCGGCGGTCATGCGGCGGGGGTGAGCGACGAGATGGTGCTGCGTTTCGAGTTCCCCGAGCGCCCCGGCGCGCTGTTTAACTTCCTCAACAAGCTGGGCGGGCGCTGGAACATCTCGATGTTCCATTACCGCAACCACGGCGCCGCCGATGGCCGTGTCGTCGCCGGCCTGCAGGTGCCGGCCGAGGAGCGCCATCTGGTGCCGGCGGCGCTGGAAAAGATCGGCTACCGCTACTGGGATGAAAGCGACAACCCGGCCTATCGGCTATTCCTCGGCTGAGCGGGCGTCTAAGGAGAGCGCATGGACCACTATCTGCTGCTGCGAATCGTCCACGGTGCCTCGGCGGTATTGCTGATTCTCGGGATCGCTGCGCACCTGGTGTTGCTCTGGCGTAGCTGGCGTCGCGGCGATGCGGCTGTGCTGCAAGGCAAGCTGCGGCGCACGCGCCAGCTGTCGCTGCCGTTGCTGGCGTTGCTTGGTCTTTCACTGCCGGTGAGCGGCTGGTGGCTGGTGCATCTGGCCGGCTGGCCGCTGGGCCAGCTGTGGCTGCTGGTCAGCTCGCTGCTGTTCGTGCTGCTGCTGCCGCTCGGGCTGCTGCTGGCCGGGCGCCTGCGGGCCTGGGTCGCGCTCGGCGAGGCGCCGGCACCCGCGCGGCTGCTGGGATTCAGCCTGACCTATGCGGGCCTGATCCTGCTGGTGCTGCTGGCGATCAGCGCGCTGATGGGCGCCAAGCCGGCCTGAGCCGGCGGCATCAGCGCAGCGAGATGATCTGCCAGCCACGCTGTTCGGCGATGCTGCGCAGGGTCGGGTCCGGGTCGACCGCGACCGGATGGCTGACGCGCTCCAGCAACGGTAGATCGTTGCGCGAATCGCTGTAGAAATAGCTGCCCTCGAGCGACTGTCCACTCTCGTCGAGCCAGCGCTCGATACGCTCGACCTTACCTTCCTGGAAGCAGGGGATGTCGATCAGGCGCCCCGTGTAGCGGCCGTCCTGCATTTCGCACTCGGTGGCCAGGAGGGTCTGCACACCCAGCCGTGCGGCGATCGGGCCGGTGATGAAACGGTTGGTGGCGGTGATGATGGCGACGCGGTCGCCGGCTTCCAGATGTTGACGCACCAGCGCCTCGCCCTTGGCCAGCACGATCGGCTCGATATGCTCGCGCATGAAGTCCGCGTGCCATTGCGACAGCTGCGGCATGTCGGTGCGGCCGAGAATTTCCTGGCAGAAATTCTGATAGGCGTGCACGTCGAGCTTGCCGTCGAGGTAGTCCTGATAGAAGGCGTCATTGCGCGCACGATAGGTGTCGACGTCTACCAGGCCGCGCTGGCAGAGAAACTCCCCCCAGGCATGATCGCTGTCACCGGCCAGCAGGGTATTGTCGAGATCGAATAGAGCCAGACGCACGGATGGATTCCTTCGCAAGATGAATGGCGGCGCCAGCATAACCAAATGTGGCGGCGGCGCCAGACCTGCTCGCGCTTGGCGGCGCCCGATGATGCGGAAACTGGCGGCGTGCCGCGCTTTCGGCTGATCGCCGTTTTGTGGAACAATGCGGCGACATGCGTTTGCGAGGTTGCTAGCCGTGATCGATTCCGATGGTTTTCGCCCGAATGTCGGCATCATCCTCACCAATGATGTCGGACAGGTGCTGTGGGCGCGGCGGATCAACCAGGACGCCTGGCAGTTTCCGCAGGGTGGCATCAACCCGCGCGAGACGCCCGAAGAAGCGCTGTACCGCGAACTGAACGAGGAAGTCGGGCTGGAAGAGCGGGATGTGAACATCCTCGCCTGCACCCGTGGCTGGTTGCGCTATCGTCTGCCGCAGCGTCTGGTGCGTACGCACAGCCAGCCGCTGTGCATCGGCCAGAAGCAGAAGTGGTTTCTGCTGCGCCTGACCGGCGCCGAAGAACGGGTGCGTATGGATCTGACCGGCAAACCCGAATTCGATGGTTGGCGCTGGGTCAGTTACTGGTATCCGCTGGGCCAGGTCGTCACCTTCAAGCGCGAGGTCTACCGTCGCGCACTCAAAGAACTCGCACCGCGCCTACCCGTGCGGGACTGAAAAATCGGGGAGAAAGCCTCTGAGCATGCTCGGCACGCTGCGCAAGATTGTCCAGGAAGTGAACGCCGCCAAGGACCTCAAGGCGGCATTGGGCATCATCGTGCTGAGAGTCAAGGAGGCCATGGGCAGCCATGTCTGCTCGGTCTATCTGCTCGATCCGGAAACCGAACGCTTCGTGCTGATGGCCACCGAGGGCCTGAACAAGCGCGCCATCGGCAAGGTCAGCATGGCGCCCAACGAAGGCCTGGTCGGCCTGGTCGGCACCCGCGAGGAGCCGCTCAACCTCGAGCATGCCTCCGAACACCCGCGCTATCGCTACTTCGCCGAAACCGGCGAGGAGCGTTACGCGTCCTTCCTCGGTGCACCGATCATCCACCATCGACGGGTAATGGGCGTGCTGGTCATCCAGCAGAGAGAGCGCCGGCAGTTCGATGAAGGGGAGGAGGCATTTCTCGTCACCATGAGCGCACAGCTCGCCGGTGTCATCGCCCATGCCGAGGCGACCGGCTCGATCCGCGGCCTCGGCCGCCAGGGCAAGGGTATCCAGGAAACGCGTTTCGTCGGCATCCCCGGCGCGCCGGGCGCCTGTGTCGGCACAGCGGTGGTGGTGCTGCCGCCGGCCGATCTGGACGTGGTGCCGGACAAAACCGTCGATGACATCGGTGCCGAGCTGGCGCTGTTCGAGACGGCTCTCGAAGCGGTACGCGCGGACATGCGTGCGCTGTCCGAGAAGCTCGCCAACCAGATGCGCAAGGAAGAGCGCGCACTGTTCGATGTCTACCTGATGATGCTCGACGACTCGGCGCTGGCCGGCGAGGTGGCCAAGGTCATCCGTACCGGGCAGTGGGCGCAGGGTGCGCTGCGTCAGGTGGTGACCGAGCACGTGCGGCGTTTCGAACTGATGGACGACGCCTACCTGCGCGAGCGCGCCTCGGACGTCAAGGACATCGGCCGCCGTCTGCTCTCCTACCTGCAGGAAGCCCGCCAGCAGACGCTTACCTACCCGGACAAGACCATCCTGGTCAGCGAGGAGCTGTCGCCGGCGATGCTCGGCGAGGTGCCCGAAGGCAAGCTCGCCGGCATGGTGTCGGTGCTCGGCTCGAGCAACTCGCACGTGGCGATTCTGGCGCGGGCGATGGGCATTCCCACGGTGATGGGCGCGGTCGATCTGCCGTATTCGAAGGTCGACGGCATCGAGCTGATCATCGACGGCTATCGCGGCGAGATCATCACCAACCCCGGCAAGGTGCTGCGCGAACAGTACGCAGTGCTCGCCGAGCAGGAGCGCCAACTCTCCGAAGGGCTCGATGTGCTGCGCGAGCTGCCTTGCGAGACCACCGATGGCCGGCGTATCCCGCTGTGGGTCAATACCGGCCTGCTCGCCGACGTGGTTCGCGCGCAGGAGCGTGGCGCCGAGGGCGTCGGCCTGTATCGCACCGAAGTGCCCTTCATGATCAAGGAGCGCTTCCCCAGCGAAAAGGAACAGATGGCGATCTATCGCGAGCAGCTGGAGGCGTTCCATCCGCTGCCGGTCACCATGCGCAGCCTGGACATCGGTGGCGACAAGTCGCTGCCGTATTTCCCGATCAAGGAAGAGAATCCGTTCCTCGGCTGGCGCGGCATCCGCGTCACGCTGGATCACCCGGAAATTTTCCTGCTGCAGACCCGCGCGATGCTCAAGGCCAGTGTTGGGCTGAATAACCTGCGCATCCTGCTGCCGATGATTTCCGGGCTGCGCGAGTTGGAAGAGGCGCTGCACCTGATTCACCGCGCCTGGGGCGAGGTGCGCGACGAAGGCCTGGACGTGCAGATGCCGCCGGTGGGCGTGATGATCGAGGTGCCCGCGGCGGTCTACCTGACGCGCGAGCTGGCGCGTCTAGTGGACTTCATTTCGGTCGGTTCCAACGATCTGACTCAGTACCTGCTCGCGGTCGACCGCAACAATCCGCGCGTGGCCGATCTTTACGATTATCTGCATCCGGCCGTGCTCGAGGCCCTGCAGCGCGTGGTCCACGAGGCGCACGCCGAGGGGCGCCCGGTGAGTATTTGCGGTGAGATGGCCGGCGATCCGGCCGCCGCCATGCTGTTGCTGGCGATGGGCTTCGATAGCCTGTCGATGAACGCTACCAACCTGCCCAAAGTCAAGTGGCTGCTGCGTCAGGTCAGCCTGCAGACCGCCCGCGAACTGCTGGCGCGGGTAATGGTGCTCGACAGCCCGCAGGTGATCCACGCCACCGTGCAGCTGACGCTGCGCAACCTCGGTCTGAATCGCCTGATCAACCCTTCCGCCGCGGTGTGATGCGGCGCTTGGTTCAGTCGCGCGCCGGCAGGCGATAGCGCGTATCGCCGAGCAACCCATCCGGACCGAAACGCCGTTCATGGATATCCAGCGCACCGTTCTGCCAGCGCAGCAGCGCGGTACTGGCACGCGTGCCGTATTCGGCGCTGGCGATGAAGACGCTCGATAACAGGCGTTCCCATTCCAGCGGCACGCCGGTGCTCGGCAGCTCCGCATCGGGCGCCCGCTCATGGTCGTCGAGCAGTTGCAGCAGCGACTCGGTGTCGGCCAGCTCCAGTCGGGCGGCCAAGGCGGTGCGTGCTCGGCGCAACTTCGGCCAGGGCGTATCCAGATCGGCGTTGCTCAGGCCGTAGACGCCAGCTTCCAGCCGCCGCGGCGACCCGGACTGGGAATTGAAATGCCAGAGCTCCCGCGCAGTGCCAACCAGCAGGTTGAAGCCGGCATAGTCCTCGATACCTGCGCTCAGCCCGGCAAGATAATCGGCCGGCGGCAGCTCGCCGCGCAGGTAACGCTCCACCAGCTCGCCTCGGCTGCGTCGGCCCGCTGGCTGGCCGCCGATGCGGATATTGGTCAGCGCGGCGAAGCGGCCATCGGGACGAACGCCCAACCAGGTGCCGCCTGCCTGCAGATCGCGGCCGCCGATGATGGCCGGATCATCCTCCCAGGTGGCCAGCGGCAGGCTGGGGCGGGCGTGGAACTCGTCACGGTTGGCGGCCAGCAGCAGCGGCAGCGCGTGGCCGGGGCGCCAGGCGAAAACGATCAGGCACATGGGGCACCGGAAAGAACGGATGGACGAGCAGGCTAGACGAAAAGGCGAGACGGTCTCAAGGCAGGTCCTCCAGACGGTCCGGTGGCGCGCTATCCGGGGGATCGGGGGCCATGCTCGCGGATGTTCGCGTGGCAGCGCTGGCCGCCGCCGCTGAGCAACCGAAGCGCGGCGCCAGCGCTGCTTTCGAGTAAACTGCGCCCCCATGAATCGCACCCTCTATACCCTGCTGTTTCACCTCGGCCTGCCGCTGGTGGTCCTGCGCCTGCTCTGGCGTGCATGGCGGGCGCCGGCCTATGCACAGCGCGTCGGCGAGCGCTTCGCCATCGGTCTGCCGCCGCTCGAACCCGGCGGCATCTGGCTGCATGCGGTGTCGGTGGGCGAGAGCATTGCTGCGGCGCCACTGATCCGCGAGCTGATGGCGGGCCATCCCGACCTGCCGATCACCGTCACCTGCATGACACCAACCGGCTCCGAGCGAATCCGCGCCTTGTTCGGTGACCGCGTGCAGCACTGCTATCTGCCCTATGACCTGCCCTGGGCGGCAGCACGCTTTCTCGAGCGTGCCCGGCCACGGCTGGCGGTGGTGATGGAAACCGAGCTGTGGCCCAACCATATCCATCAATGCGCGCGGCGCGGCATTCCGGTGGCATTGGCCAATGCGCGGCTGTCCGAACGCTCGGCGCGCGGTTATGCCCGTTTCGCCCGCTTGACGGCACCGATGCTGGGCGAGCTGAGTCTGATCGCCGTGCAGACGGCTGCCGAGGCGGAGCGCTTTCTCGCGCTGGGCGCGCGCAGCGGGTGTGTCGAGATCACCGGCTCGATCAAGTTCGATCTGACCATCGATCCGGCTCTATTGGCGCGCGCGAGCGAGCTGCGCACGCAGTGGGATGCGGTGCAGCGGCCGGTGTGGATCGCGGCGAGCACCCATGCCGGTGAAGACGAGGTCGTCCTGGCCGCGCATCGGCGCTTGCTGGAGCGGCATCCACAGGCACTGCTGATCCTGGTGCCGCGCCATCCGGAGCGCTTTGCGGCGATGGCCGAGCTGTGCCGTCAGCAGGGTTTCGCCACGGTCCGGCGCTCGCAGGGCGAGGACGTCACTGCGCACACCCAGGTTCTGCTCGGCGACACCATGGGCGAGCTGCTGCTTCTCTATGCGCTGGCGGACATTGCCTTCGTCGGCGGGAGCCTGGTGCCCAACGGTGGACACAACCTGCTGGAACCGGCGGCGCTGGGCAAACCCGTGCTCAGTGGCCCGCACCTGTTCAATTTCCTCGAGATATCGGCTCAGTTGCGCGCGGCCGGCGCGCTGCTGGAAGTGGCCGATGCCGCCGAACTGGCCGATGGTGTCGACCGGTTGTGGCGCGAGCCGGTCAGCGCCGAGCGCATGCGCGCGGCTGGGCTGACGGTGCTCAAAGCCAATCAGGGTGCGCTGCAGCGCTTGCTGGCCGCCTTGGCGCGCCTGCTCGCCGACCGCGCGGAGCCTCCGCCGAGGTAATTCGCGTCCGGCGCGCTGTCCGCCGCCCGCGGTCGCCGTTGTGTCAGTCGATGCGTACGGGCTGGCCTATGGTCTGCGGCAGGTCCGTCGGCAGGAAGTCGCTGTCCGGGTCGTAGTCGGGCTTGAGGTAGGCGGCCAGCTGCTGCAGGTCGTCCGGGTTCAGCGTACCGGCGGCCTGTTTCAGACGCAGATTGTCGAGAATGTAGTCGTAGCGGGCGTTGTTGTAATCGCGCACGGCGGCGTACAGCCGACGCTGGGTGTCGAGCACGTCGACGATGTTGCGCGTGCCCACCTGATAGCCGATTTCCGTGGCTTCCAGTGCGCTCTGGTTGGAGATGATCGACTGCCGGCGCGCCTGTACCTGCTCGATGTCGGTGTTCACCGCACGATGCAGGTTGCGCGTGGCTTCGACAACCTGGCGCCGAAGGCTCTCGCGCTGCTGTTCGCTCTGGCTGAGCAGGTGGAAGGCTTCGCGGCTCTGCGAACGCGTCAGGCCGCCGCTGTACAGTGGGATGTTCAGTTGCAGGCCGATGCTGCGCTGCTCGGCATCGCCGGTGTAGCGCGGGTAGTTCGGCAGCGCATCGCTCATGCCGCTGTTGGAGAAACCCAGCGCGTCGTTGTCGCCCTTGCGGTATGACGCCACCGCATCGAGCGTCGGCGCGTGGCCGGCGCGGCGCTGGCGCAGGGTTTCTTCGGCGGCGGTCACGGCATAGTTCACCGCCAGCAGATTGAGGTTTTGCCGGCTGGCGGTGTCGACCCAGGCGCCGGCGTCGTTCGGTGTCGGCGCCAGCACCGGCAGACTGTGGCGGATGCCTTCGAGCGCGAGGTACTCGCGGTTGGTCAGGGTGAACAGGGCCTGGAACGCATCGTCGACCTGACGCTGGGCAATGAGGCGATTGGCGCGTGCGGTATCGAAACCGGCCTGGGCCTCGAGTACGTCGGTACGATCGGACAGGCCGACCTCGAAGCGCTCGTTGGCCTGGTCCAGCTGCCGCTTGAACGCCGCTTCCTCGGCCTTCAATGCGGCGAGGTTGTCCTGCGCGCGCAGCACGGCGAAGTAGGCTTGCGCGCTCTGCAGGATCAGGTCCTGTTCGGCGATGGAGTATTCCAGCGCCGCCTGCTCGCTGATGGCCTCGGCGGCTTTGAGTTGGAACCAGCGATCGGCGCGGAACAGCGGCTGGCTCAGCGTTGCCTGGTAGGCGGTGCCGCTGCGCGACAGCGAGCGCGAGCCCAGATGAGTGTCGACATCCGTTTCAGTGTCGCTCAGTTCTGCGCCGGCGCTGAGATTGGGCAGCAACCCGGCACGTGCCTGCGGTACCACCTCCTGGCGCGCGCGGAACTGCGCACGGGCGGCCGCGAGGTCGGCGTTGTTGTCGACCGCATGCTGGTAGACGCTGACCAGATCGGTACGGCTGGCGAGCGGGGTTTCGGCCAAGGCCGTCCCGGCGAAGATGGCTGCCACGGCGATGGCCAGGGGAAGTCTGTGCAGCATCTCGGCTCATCCTGAATTGAAGTGATGGGCAAGGCTAAGCGGCGGGCCAGGGAGGGTCAAGGCGCAGCGATTGCACGGCGTGCGGCGGGGAAAAATGACCGAACGGTCGGCTTGCGGCCGCACCGGCGTGGTTTTTCCCGCGGCTCTTGATTAGACTCGACGGCGTTCTTGTCGGGGTGCCTTGATGCGAAGGCTGAGATCGGAAAGTTCCGGATCCCGTTGAACCTGATCAGGTTAAGGCCTGCGTAGGGAACAAGATGTACTCGCCAGTTGCCGGCGAGGCTCTCGGCGCCAGTTCCGGCGCACCCCGATGCCCTTGACCCGCCGTGTTGCTCAGGTTCGCTCCGACATTTCCCGTGGAGAAGCCCATGAGCGTGCAAAGCAACAAGAATCTGAGCGAAAGCGCCCAGGTCGATCAGCAATCCATCCAGCCGTTCCCGCGTTCGCAGAAGGTCTACGTGCAGGGTTCGCGCCCGGATATCCGTGTGCCGATGCGCGAGATCAGCCTGGACGTCACTCCGACCGCCTTCGGTGGCGAGATCAACGCGCCGGTCACCGTCTACGACACCTCCGGCCCCTACACCGATCCGAACGTGACCATCGACGTGCGCAAGGGCCTGGCCGACGTGCGCAGCGCCTGGATCGAGGAGCGCGGCGACACCGAGAGGCTGCCGGGGCTGTCCTCCGAATTCGGCCAGCGTCGCCTGGACGACGCCGAACTGACAGCCATGCGCTTTGCTCACGTGCGCAACCCGCGCCGCGCCAAGGCCGGGCACAACGTCACCCAGATGCACTACGCCAAGCAGGGCATCATCACGCCCGAGATGGAATACGTGGCCATCCGCGAGAACATGAAGCTGGCCGAAGCGCGCGAGGCGGGCCTGCTCAAGGAACAGCACGCCGGCCAGAGCTTCGGCGCCAGCATTCCGAAGGAAATCACCGCTGAATTCGTCCGCAGCGAAGTCGCCCGCGGCCGCGCGATCATCCCGGCCAACATCAACCACACCGAGCTGGAGCCGATGATCATCGGCCGCAACTTCCTGGTGAAGATCAACGGCAACATCGGCAACTCGGCGCTGGGTTCTTCCATCGAGGAAGAAGTCGCCAAGCTGACCTGGGGCATCCGCTGGGGCTCGGACACGGTCATGGACCTGTCCACCGGCAAGCACATCCACGAGACCCGTGAGTGGATCATTCGCAACTCGCCGGTGCCGATTGGCACGGTGCCGATCTACCAGGCACTGGAAAAGGTTGGCGGCATCGCCGAGGACCTGACCTGGGAGCTGTTCCGCGACACCCTGATCGAACAGGCCGAACAGGGCGTGGACTACTTCACCATCCACGCCGGCGTGCTGCTGCGCTACGTGCCACTGACCGCCAAGCGCGTTACCGGCATCGTCAGTCGCGGTGGCTCGATCATGGCCAAGTGGTGCCTGGCGCATCACAAGGAAAACTTCCTCTACACCCACTTCGACGATATCTGCGAAATCATGAAGGCCTACGACGTCAGCTTCTCGCTGGGCGACGGCCTGCGTCCGGGCTCGATTGCCGATGCCAACGACGCCGCGCAGTTTGGCGAGCTGGAGACGCTCGGCGAACTGACCAAGATCGCCTGGAAGCACGACGTGCAATGCATGATCGAAGGCCCGGGCCACGTGCCCATGCACATGATCAAGGAGAACATGGACAAGCAGCTGGAGTGCTGCGACGAGGCGCCGTTCTACACCCTCGGGCCGCTGACCACCGATATCGCCCCGGGCTACGACCACATCACCAGCGGCATCGGCGCCGCGATGATCGGCTGGTTCGGCTGCGCCATGCTCTGCTACGTCACGCCCAAGGAGCACCTCGGCCTGCCGAACAAGGATGACGTGAAGACCGGCATCATCACCTACAAGATCGCCGCGCACGCCGCGGACCTCGCCAAGGGCCATCCGGGCGCGCAGATCCGCGACAACGCCCTGTCCAAGGCACGCTTCGAGTTCCGCTGGGAAGATCAGTTCAACCTGGGCCTGGACCCGGACACCGCGCGCAGCTACCACGACGAGACGCTGCCCAAGGATTCGGCCAAGGTCGCGCACTTCTGCTCCATGTGCGGGCCGAAGTTCTGCTCGATGAAGATCACTCAGGAAGTGCGCGAATACGCTGCCGAGAACGGTCTGACCGACGAGCAGAAGGCCATCGAGGCGGGTTTCGCCGAGCAGGCCGAGCGCTTCAAGGACGAAGGGTCGGTGATCTACCGCCAGGTGTGATCCGGCGGTGACGAAATGAACCCCGGCGTCGGCAACGGCGCCGGGGTTCTGCGTTTCTAGGCGAGCAGATCGCTCAGCAGGCGCATATGGCGCTGCTGCTGAGCCGGCTGGCGGAGCTGATTGGCGCGGAAGATCGCCTGCAGGTCGATCAGCGCGTGGGCGAAATCGTCGTTGATCACCAGGTAGTCGTATTCGACGTAGTGGCTCATCTCGCTGACCGCCTCGCGCATGCGCCGCTCGATGATCTCGTCGCTGTCCTGGCCGCGGTTGTTCAGGCGCTGACGCAGGGCCTCCTGGGTCGGCGGCAGGATGAAGATCGATTTGGCCTGCGGCATCAGTCGGCGCACCTGCTGGGCGCCTTGCCAGTCGATCTCCAGAATCAGGTCGTAGCCTTCGGCGAGGGTCTGTTCCAGCCAGCGTTGCGAGGTGCCGTAGAGGTTGCCGAACACTTCGGCATGCTCAAGGAATTCGTCGCGTTCGAGACGTTCGAGAAAGTCCTCGCGGCTGACGAAGTGGTAGTTGACCCCGTCGACCTCGCCCGGGCGCATGGCGCGGGTGGTATGCGATACCGACACCCGGACCTGCGGCTGGGCATCGATCAGTGCCTTGACCAGACTGGTCTTGCCGGCCCCGGAAGGCGCGGAAACGATATAGAGCGTGCCGGTTGTGGCGGACATGACGGTTTCCTGGAACTCAATGAATATCTGACTGTGACAATAGCCCGGCGGTTGTGCGTGCCCGCCGGCTATTCGATGTTCTGCACCTGCTCGCGCATCTGCTCGATCAGCACCTTGAGGTTGACCGCCGCCTGGGTGCTGCGCGGATCGAACGCCTTGGAGCCGAGGGTGTTGGCTTCACGGTTGAGTTCCTGCATCAGGAAGTCCAGGCGCCGCCCGGCGGCGCCCCCGGCCTTGAGTACCCGGCGCACTTCACCGACATGGGTGGCGAGGCGGTCGAGTTCTTCGGCGACGTCGCTCTTCTGCGCCAGCAGGACCATTTCCTGTTCCAGGCGCTGCGGATCGAGTTCGACCTGCATTTCCGCGCAGCGATCGAGCACTTTCTGTCGCTGGGCAGCGAGCATTTGCGGAACCTGCTCGCGTAGCGTGGCGACTTCGCCGAGGATGCCGTCCAGGCGTTCATTGAGCAGTTTGGCCAGTTCCTCGCCTTCGCGCTGGCGGCCTTCCCGGAGCTGCGCCAGGGCGTCGTGGAACAGTTGCAGGGCACTCTTGTTCAATGCCTGCGGGTCGATCGCATCGCCAACCAGGACGCCGGGCCAGCCGAGCACCTGCAGCGGGTCGATCGGCGCCGGCCGGCTGATCAGCGCGGCTACGCTTTCGGCCGCGGCGATCAGCTGGCTGGCGCGTTCGCGGTCGAGCTGCAGCTCGCCGCGGCCGGCATCCTCGGCGAAGCGCAGGGTGCATTCGACCTTGCCGCGCGACAGCCCTTTGCGCAGAGCTTCGCGCACCGCGCCCTCGAGATCGCGAAAGGCCTCCGGCAGGCGCAAGTGCGGCTCCAGGTAGCGATGATTGACCGAGCGGATTTCCCAGCTGAGGGTGCCGTGGGGGCCGGCCAGCTCGCTGCGAGCGAAGGCCGTCATGCTGTGGACCATCGGAGACCTCTCGATGCGGATGGCGAAAGGCGGAGGATTGTAAAGGAAAAACCGTCAGCGGGGTTGCGGCGGCAATCGGCCCCTTTTGCGGACAAGCCTTCTATAATGCCCGGCACTCTTACCCTCGAAGCAGGATGTACCTACATGAAGCGTCCCAGTGGCCGTGCCGCCGATCAGCTGCGCTCGATCCGTATCACGCGCAATTACACCAAGCATGCCGAAGGTTCGGTGCTGGTCGAGTTCGGCGACACCCGGGTCATCTGCACTGCCAGTATCGAGTCGGGCGTACCGCGTTTCCTCAAGGGGCAGGGGCAGGGCTGGCTGACTGCCGAGTACGGCATGCTGCCGCGCGCCACCGGCGAGCGTAATCAGCGTGAAGCCGCGCGTGGCAAGCAGGGCGGGCGCACCCTGGAGATCCAGCGGTTGATCGGCCGTTCGCTGCGTGCGGCGCTGGACATGAGCAAGCTGGGCGAGAACACCCTGTTCATCGACTGCGATGTGATCCAGGCCGACGGCGGCACCCGCACGGCCTCGATCACCGGCGCAATGGTCGCGCTGGTCGACGCGCTGAAGGTGCTGAAGCAGCGTGGCGGGCTGAAGGGCGGCGATCCGGTCAAGCAGATGGTGGCCGCGGTCTCCGTCGGCATGTATCAGGGGCAGCCGGTGCTCGATCTCGACTATCTCGAGGATTCGGCGGCCGAGACTGACCTCAACGTGGTGATGACCGACGCCGGCGGCTTCATCGAGGTGCAGGGCACCGCCGAGGGCGCGCCGTTCCAGCCGCACGAGCTGAACGCCATGCTCGAGCTGGCCCAGAGCGGCATACGCGATCTGTTCGAGCTGCAGCGCGTGGCGCTGGCTGACTGAGTGGTGCAGCCATGAGCGATCAGGAGTTGATGCCGTTGCCCAGCCGCGAAGCGCGCCAGTGGGCGATGTTCTGCCATTACTCGGCGTTCTTCTGGTTCCTCGCGCCGATGATCGGCAACGTCATCGGTCCGCTGATCGTCTGGCAGCTGAAGAAGGATCTGGATCCGTTCGTCGATCAACAGGGCAAGGAAGCGCTTAACTTCCAGATCACCTTCAGCATCGTGATGATGATCTGCGCGCTGCTCGCCTGGATTCTCATCGGCTTTCCGCTGATGGCGCTGGTCAGCGTGGTGGCGCTGGTGCTGGTGATTATCGCCGGTATCCGCGCCAACGAAGGCAAGCCCTACCGTTATCCGTTCTGCTGGCGATTGATCAAGTAACCGCGAACCGCAGGAGCTGATCGAACCTGGCGCGCTTAGCGCCAGGATCTCCTGATCTGGACTATTAGACGCTCAGCGTCCAGTCATAGTCGACGATCAGCGGTGCGTGCTGCGAGAAGCGCGGCTGGCGCGGCAGGCGGGCGCCACGCACGAAGCGACGCAGACCCGAGGTGAGAATCTGGTAGTCGAAACGCCAACCCAGGTTGAGCATCTCTGCCTGCTCGGTATCCGGCCACCAGCTGAACAGATCGCCCTCGCGATTGACCTCGCGCAGCGCATCGACGTAACCCATGTTGCCGAAGATCTCGTCCAGCCAGGCACGTTCGGGGGCGAGGAAGCCCGGGCTCTGCTGGCAGTCGCGCCAGTTCTTCACGTCGAGCTTCTGGTGCGCAACGTACAGCGAGCCGCAATACAGGTACTCGCGACGCTTGCGACGCTGCTTGTCCAGGTAATGGGCGAAATCGTCCATGAACTTGAATTTCTGGTTCAGGCTGGCGTCGCCATCCTGGCCGGTCGGCAGCAGCAGGCTGGCGATGCTGACCTTGTCGAAGTCCGCCTGCAGGTAGCGCCCGTAGCGATCCGCCGTCTCGAAGCCGAGCCCCATGATCACCGCCTTGGGCTGCAGTCGCGAATACAGCGCCACGCCGCCCTGTTCCGGGATTTCGGCGTCGCAGGCATAGAGGAAATAGCCGTCCAGCTGGTAGGCCGGATCATCGAGTTCCAATACAGAGGCGCGGGTATCCTGCAGGCAGATGACATCGGCATTCTGCGCTTGCAGCCAGCTGAGCAAACCTCGCTGTGCTGCCGCTTGAATGCCATTCACGTTGACGCTGATGATCCGCATAAATGGCCCCTAAAAACACGTCCGTGTATGATAACCCAAGCTCTCTGTAATTGGCTAAATCCGTGGCTTCCGGGAATTTTCTTCATGCAGGCGTACCAGCGCGAGTTCATTCGTTTTGCCATCGAGCGCGGTGTTCTGCGCTTCGGTGAATTCACCCTCAAATCCGGCCGTACCAGTCCGTACTTCTTCAACGCCGGGTTGTTCAACAGTGGCAGCGCGCTGGCTCAGCTGGGCCGTTTCTATGCGGCGGCGGTGATGGAAAGCGGCATCGATTTCGACGTGATCTTCGGCCCGGCCTACAAGGGCATTCCGCTTGCCGCCGCGACGGCGATCGCGCTGGCCGAGCAGCACGAGCGCGATCTGCCGTGGTGCTTCAACCGCAAGGAAGCCAAGGACCACGGCGAAGGCGGCACCCTGGTTGGCGCACCGCTGGCCGGGCGTGTGCTGATCGTCGATGACGTGATCACCGCCGGCACGGCGATTCGCGAGGTCATGCAGATCATCCAGGGTCAGCAGGCCCAGGCTGCGGGCGTGCTAATTGCGCTCAACCGTCAGGAGCGTGGGCAGGGTGAGCTGTCGGCGATTCAGGAAGTCGAGCGCGATTACGCGATGCCGGTGATCAGTATTGTGTCGCTGTCGCAGGTGCTCGAGTATCTGGAAGAAGATAATCAGCTCAAACAGCATCTGCCCGCGGTGCAGGCCTATCGCGCGCAGTACGGAATCTGATCAGGGATAGGTATCTCGCCATGCTCCAGCCGCTAATTCGCTCGCTCGTTGCGCTGGGACTGCTGACCGCGACGCTGGCTGACGCCGCCGAGCTTTATCGCTACACCGATGAGCGCGGTGTGGTGGTGCTTGACCGGCATGGCGTACCGCCGCAGCACATCGGCCGTGGTTACGAGGTGCTGAACGAGCAGGGGCGGGTCGTCCGGGTGGTGCCGCCGGCGCCGACGGCCGAGGAAATGCAGCGCCAGCAGCAGGCAAAGGCTCGTGCGGCGGCCGATGTGCAGCTGCTGCGTCTGTATGCCAGTCCGGACGATGTGGATCGCGCCCGCAAGCGCAAGCTGGCGGAACTCGACAGCATCATCGGCATTACCCAGAGCAATCTGCAATCGCTGCGCACGCAGCAGGAGACTCTGCGGGCGCAGGCGGCCCAGCACGAGCGCGCCGGTCGTGAGGTCCCGCAAAATCTGCTGACGCAGATCGCCAATCTCGAAAAGGAGCAGGCGGGGCTGCAGCGTGACCAGGTGCGCTACCAGCGCGCCAAGGTCGAGGCGGACGCGAGCTTCGCGCGTGACCGCGAGCGTGTCGCCGAACTGCTCGGCGATCGCTGAGCCGTCTGTCCACTTTCGGCACAGCCGCAATCTTGATCACGTGCAGCTATTCCCGGGGCGCTAACAAACAAGCCGCTCTGGATCAATGCTTTTAAGGTATGGATGAGTAATCGCCTCTGGGCCTGTACCTTTCGCCGCGAATTTTCGACGGTGAGATGATCGCATGAAAGATAGCGACCTAAGCAGTTATCGGGAGCGTCACAGACCGCGGTCCGCGTTTGCCTCGCGCAGCGACTATCTGGAACATGAGCTGCAGATCATGGCGCCGCGACGCTGGCGTCCGAACCTTCCATTCCGCGATTACCGCTTCGAGGTCGAGGATTGGGTGCCGGCCATGGCCGCCACCATCGGTAAGATCGTGATGGTCGCTGCGGTGGTGGCGGCGTTCGCCGGGCCGCTGGGGCTGTCCAACGAGTTCGTCATCGAGAACGTGCGCTTCGAGATGCTGATCGCGGCGATCCTCTTCGTCGTGCTGTTCTCCGGTTTCCTCAATCCCACCGCCAACCTGGCCGGCACCCATGGCCCGCTGATCCCGTTGATCCCGCTGATCGTGGCCTCGGGCGGCCACCCCATGGCGCTCGGCCTGATGGTCGGCGTGCTCGGCTTCGCCCTCGGCGTCGCACGTGGCGGCAGTCTGCTGGCGCGGCTGACCAGCGACGGGGTGTGCGGCGGCCTGCTGCTGTACCTGGGCTTCATCGGCGTGTCGTCGCAGATCCAGAAGCTGTTCGCCTGGGCCAACGGCTTCGACATGGGCTACATCGCCTTCGTGGTGGTGCTGTCGACCATCGTCATGTACGCCTACCTCGAGCACATCCGCATGCGCTGGCTGGCGATTCCGCTGGGCTCGGTGCTGGCGGCGGTGATCGCCTTTGCGCTCGGCGCGCCGTTCGAGTTTTCCACCGAACCGGGTATTCCCAACCTCAACCCGGCGTATTGGTGGGGTGCAAACAGCGGCTGGCAGCTCGGCCTGCCGGAGCTGCACCACTTCGTCGCCGTCGCTCCGTTCGCGGTGCTGGCCGTGGCGATGTGGTCGCCGGACTTCCTCGGCCACCGCGTGTTCCAGCAGCTGAACTACCCGCCGCGCACGGACAAGGTGCTGATGGATATCGACGACACCATGTGCGTCGCGGCTGCGCGCCAGGCGGTGGGCACGGCCTTGGGTGGCGGAAATCTGGCCTCGTCCTGGGGCACTTACATGGTGCCGGCGGCGATCGCCAAGCGGCCGATTCCGGCGGGTGCGGTGCTGACCGGGCTGCTCTGCGTGCTGGCGGCGATCCTCGGCTACCCGATGGATCTGGCGATCTGGCCGCCGGTGCTTTCCGTGGCCCTGCTGGTCGGGGTGTACCTGCCGCTGCTCGAGGCTGGTATGCAGATGACCCGCGAGGGCAAGACTTCGCAGTCAGCGGCGATCGTGGTGTTCTCCTCGGCACTGGTCAACCCGGTGTTCGGCTGGTCGCTGACCGTGCTGCTCGACAATCTCGGGCTGATCGGCGACAAGGAACGCGGCCAAAGTCTGAGCCGTATGCACCGCTGGGTGATCCCGACGATCGTGTTCATCCTGCTCTGCGCGGTGATGCTGGGCGTCGGCATGTTCCCGGGGATCCCGGCCATGTTCGAGTCCTTCCGCGTCGACCACTGACGGCGCGGGCATGAAAAAGGGGAGCCGATGGCTCCCCTTTTTTATCCGACCGCCGCTGTTCAGCGCTGATTGTTGGTGATCAGCGTACCGACACCGACGTCGGTGAAGATTTCCAGCAGCACCGCGTTGGGTACCCGGCCGTCGATGATGTGCGCGCTGGTTACACCGCCCTGCACCGCTTCGAGGGCGCAGCGGATCTTCGGCAGCATGCCGCCGTAGATGGTGCCGTCGGCGATCAGCGCATCGACCTGCGCGGTCGAGAGGCCGGTGAGCACGTTGCCTTGCTTGTCCATCAGACCGGCGATGTTGGTCAGCAGCATCAGCTTCTCGGCCTTCAGCGCTTCGGCCACCTTGCCGGCGACCAAGTCGGCGTTGATGTTGTACGACTCGCCATTTTCGCCCACGCCGATCGGCGCGATCACCGGGATGAAGTTGCCCTTGACCAGCATCTCCAGCAGCTCGCTGTTGACCCCGGTGACCTCGCCGACATGACCGATGTCGATGATTTCCGGCTTGGTCATCTCCGGCGTCTGGCGGGTGGCCTTGAGTTTCTTAGCGCGGATCAGTCCGGCGTCTTTGCCGGTCAGGCCGATGGCGCTGCCGCCATGCTGGTTGATCAGGCTGACGATGCTCTTGTTGACCTGGCCGCCGAGGACCATCTCTACCACGTCCATGGTCTGGCTGTCGGTCACCCGCATGCCGTCGATGAAGTGGCTCTCGATGTTCAGGCGCTTGAGCAGATCGCCGATCTGCGGGCCGCCGCCGTGCACCACCACCGGATTGATGCCTACCGCCTTCATCAGCACGATGTCGCGCGCGAAGCCGGTTTTCAGCTCCTCGCTTTCCATCGCGTTGCCGCCGTACTTGATCACCAGCGTCTTGCCGACGAAGCGGCGAATGTACGGCAACGCCTCGGAGAGGACCTGGGCGAATTGGGTGGCAGCTTCACGGCTGAGGGTCATGCAGGGCTCCGCAAAATCAGAACGGCAGTTTGAGGTCGGGTGCAACGTTGTGCAGCTGCGCGCGGAAGACGTCCTGGATGCGGCCGAGCTCTTGCGCGCTGTCGGCCTCGAAACGCAGCACCAGCACCGGCGTGGTGTTGGAGGCGCGGATCAGGCCCCAGCCCTTGGGATAGTCGACCCGCACGCCGTCGAGCGTGATCAGGTTGGCTTCGCCCCACTGGGCATCCCGTTGCAGGGCGTCAATGATGGTGAATTTGCTTTCTTCTGTCACCGTGATGTTAATTTCCGGCGTGGAAATATCGCTCGGGAAAGCGGCGAACACCTGCTCGGCATCGCGCTTGTCCTGACTGAGGATTTCCAGCAGGCGCGCGGCGCTGTAGATGCCGTCGTCGAAGCCGAACCAGCGCTCCTTGAAGAAGATGTGGCCGCTCATCTCGCCGGCCAGCAGCGCGCCGGATTCCTTCATTTTCTTCTTGATCAGCGAATGGCCGGTCTTCCACATCACCGGGCGACCACCGTAGCCGCTGATCAGCGGGGTGAGGCGGCGCGTGCACTTGACGTCGAAGATGATGTCGGCGCCGGGGTTGCGCGCCACCACGTCCTTGGCGAAGAGCATCAGCAGGCGGTCGGGGTAGATCATGGTGCCGGCATTGGTCACCACGCCGACGCGGTCGCCGTCGCCGTCGAAGGCCAGGCCAAGGTCGGCCTTCTCGGCTTTGACCTTGGCGATCAGGTCGACCAGATTCTCTGGCTTGCCTGGGTCCGGGTGGTGATTGGGGAAGTTGCCGTCGACCTCGCAGTACAGCGGGATCACCTTGCAGCCCAGCGCCTCGATCAGCTGCGGGGCAATGACCCCGGCGACGCCATTGCCGCAGTCGACCACCACCTTCATCGGCTTGGCCATGGCGATGTCGGTGCGGATCTGCTCGAAGTAGCGCTCCAGCACGTCGACCGGCTCGACGCGGCCGACGCCTTCACTGAGGTCACCGGTTTCGATGCGCTGGCGCAGTGCCTGGATCTGCTCGTTGGCCAGAGTGTCGCCGGCGATGACGATCTTGAAGCCGTTGTAATCCGGCGGATTGTGGCTGCCGGTGAGCATCACGCCGGATTTGCCGGCGAGGATGTTGGCCGCGTAGTAGAGCACTGGCGTCGGCACCATGCCGATGTCGCTGACCGTGCAGCCGCTGTCGACCAAGCCCTGGATCAGGTGCTGGACCAGCTCCGGGCCGGAAAGACGGCCGTCGCGGCCGACCGAGACGTTCGGCTCGCCCTGGGCGAGGCTCTGCGAGCCTACGGCGCGGCCGATCCAGTAGGCGGTCTCGTTGGTCAGGCTGTCGCCGACAATGCCGCGGATGTCGTAGGCGCGAAAGATGCTGGCGGGCAGTTTCGGGGCTTTGGCGCTGCTCATTGCGGTTTCTCGCTCCTTGGTATCGAGGCCGAACAGGTCCAGGTCCTCGTCGAGAATATCGATGTCGAGAATGTCGGTATCCGGCACGCGCGGATCGACATACTCCTTGGTCGGGCGGGCGGCAGGCGCCGCCGCGGCTTGCGTGACTGCCGGTCCGACGGGGCGAAGCGGCAGGCGGGCCATGTTCCGTGCCAGCGCGTCGAGCGCCGGCAGGCTCAGGGACGGTTGTTGGATGGCCCGGCCGCTGGAGAGTTCCTGCACGAGGCGGTTGATCTGCAGCACGTCATCACGCAGGCGCCGCTGCTGGGCGCTGGCGAGGAACTGCAGGCCGAGCAACAGGCCGATGAGCGCCAGCAGCGCAGCCCCCAGCAATATCAGCGGCGAGGCGCCGGTCTCGGTCGTGGCGGGCTGGAAACTGAGCTTCCAGTGCGGGTTGCCGCTGGCCAGCGGCAGCAGCGGTCCGGCGCCACTGCCCTGCTGGAGCAGGACCTTCTCGGGCGAGTTGTCGAACTGCTGCGTCAGACGCAGCTGGCCGGCATCGGTCGGCAGGCGCGGCAATGTGGCGAGCAGACGGTCGAACTCGATGACGCGCAGCAGCGTACCCTGCGCGGCCTCGTCGGCGGAGGCGCGTAGCGGCGCCGCGCTGTAGAGCAGCCAGCGCTTGCCGACCTGAAAGGCCTCGACGGGCGGGGCATCGCCGCTCTCGGCGCGCTGCAGCAGGTCCAGTGCAGCGAAATTCATCGGCCCTGCGCGTTCAGGCGTCGGGCGGCCGCGTCCGCGTGCGTTGAGATGTGCATCGATGACGCCCGGCTGCTGGCGCAGCGCATGTTCGAGAGCGGCGATCTGTTCGGGCTGCTCGCTGCGCAGCGCCTCGAGCAGGCGCGGGTCGGCAGCGATGGCCTGGGTATCGGCCTGTAGCTGGCGCACGGCCTGTTGCAGCGCGCTCGCCTGGCTCTGGCCCCAGGCTGCGGCAAGCTCGGCCTGTTGGTGGCGCTGGGCGTCCTGCAGACCGAACCAGAGCAGCGCGGCCGCCGCACCCAGGCCGAGCAGGCCGGGGAGCAGCCCGCTCAGCAGCAGGTTGGGAGCGGCGCGGGTGGGGCGTTTGTTGTCGGCGTTGGCCGGGGTCAACAGGTCCGGTTCCTTGGCGGTACGCTTGAAGAGTGCCATGAGGCTCCTCGATTCATCCTGAAAGGGGGCGTTGGATCAATGGCTGCCGGAATGCCCGAAGCCGCCGGCACCGCGGTCGCTGCTGTCGAACTGCTCGACCAGCTCGAAGCGCGCTTGCACCACCGGCACCAGCACCAGCTGTGCGATGCGCTCGCCGACGGCGATGGTGAAGTCGCTCAGGCCGCGGTTCCAGCAGGAGACCATCAGCTCGCCCTGGTAATCCGAGTCGATCAGGCCGACCAGGTTGCCGAGCACGATGCCGTGCTTATGGCCCAGGCCCGAGCGCGGCAGAACCAGCGCCGCGAGTCCCGGGTCGGCGATGTGGATCGACAGCCCGGTCGGGATCAGCAGCGTCTGGCCCGGCTGCAGCACGGTATCGCTCTGCAGCATCGCGCGCAGGTCGAGGCCGGCCGAGCCGGAGGTGGCGTAGTCGGGCAGCGGGAAGTCCCGGCCCAGGCGGGGGTCGAGAATCTTGGCTTGTAGCTGGTGCATGTCAGGCCTGCCTGTAGCGATCGGCGATGAAGGCCACCAGCGCGCGGGCGATGTGCCCCTTGCTGGCCTGGCCAAAGCGGGTTACGTGCTGCTGGCGATCGATCACGCTGACCGCGTTTTCTTCGCTGTTGAAGCCGATGCTCGGGTTGGCCACGTCGTTGGCGACGATGAGGTCGAGATTCTTGTCGCGCAGCTTGCGCATGGCGTAGTCGAGCAGGTTCTCGGTTTCGGCGGCGAAGCCGACGCAGAACGGGCGATCCGGGCGAGCCGCCAGGGTGGCGAGGATGTCCGGATTGCGCACCATCTGCAGCAACAGGCCGTCGCCGGTAGTGGGGTCTTTCTTCAGCTTGTGCGGCGCCACCACCTCGGGGCGGTAGTCGGCCACTGCGGCAGCGGCGATCAGCAGATCGCAGGGCATCGCCGCTTCGCAGGCGGCGAGCATGTCGCGCGCGCTGACCACGTCGATGCGCTGCACGCGATCGGGCGTCGGCAGGAACACCGGGCCGGTGACCAGCGTGACCTGCGCGCCAGCTTCGGCGGCCGCCTCGGCGAGGGCGAAACCCATCTTGCCCGAGCTGTGATTGGTGATGTATCGCACCGGGTCGATGTTTTCCTGGGTCGGTCCGGCGGTGATCAGCAGACGCAGGCCGCTCAGACGGCCGTTCTCGAAACAATCGGCGGCAGCCTGGGCCAGCTCTTCGGCCTCGAGCATGCGGCCCATGCCGACATCGCCGCAGGCCTGGCTGCCGGAGCCAGGGCCGAACAGGCGAATGCCGCGCTGTTCGAGCAGTTGGCGGTTGGCCTGGGTCGCCGGGTCGGCCCACATCGCCTGATTCATCGCCGGCGCCAGGGCGACCGGGGCGTTGGTCGCCAGCACCAGGGTGGTCAGCAGGTCGTTGGCGATGCCCTGGGCGAGGCGCGCCATGAGGTCGGCAGTCGCTGGTGCGATCAGCACCAGGTCGGCCCAGCGCGCCAGTTCGATATGGCCCATCGCCGCTTCGGCTGCGGGGTCGAGCAGATCCAGATGCACCGGGTGGCCGGAGAGCGCCTGCAGGGTCAGCGGCGTGATGAACTCGCGGCCGCCCTGGGTCATCACCACTCGTACTTCGGCGCCGTGGTCGCGCAGACGACGCACCAGCTCGGCACTTTTGTAAGCGGCGATGCCGCCGCCGACGCCCAGGACGATGCGTTTACGATACAGCCGCTGCATAGGCCTGCCTTGTTTCTTGTAGAGGATTGCCGGAGTGAGAACTGCGTCGGAGCCGCGCGGGCACCCCGGAAAAATGACGGGCTAAGATAGCACAGCGCCCGCGACGGAGAAGCGGGCCTGCTCGACAGGGAGGAGACATGAGCATACGTGACTGGCCGACGGCGGAGCGGCCGCGGGAAAAGCTTCTGGAACAGGGTGCGGCGGCGCTTTCCGATGCCGAATTGCTGGCGATTTTCCTGCGTACCGGCGTTGCCGGCCGAAGCGCGGTAGACCTGGCGCGCCACCTGCTCGGCGAGTTCGGCGGCCTGCGCGCGCTGCTCGAAGCCGAACTCGATCAGTTCACCACGCATCTGGGGCTCGGCCCCGCCAAGTACGCGCAGTTGCAGGCCGTGCTGGAGATGGCGCGCCGGCATCTGGCCGAGCGGCTGCGCCGGGATTCGGCGCTGGAGTCGCCGCAAGCGGTGCGCGACTACCTCAAGGCGCGCCTGCGCCACGAGCCGCACGAGCTGTTCGCCTGCCTGTTTCTCGATTCCAAGCACCGGGTGCTGGCGTTCGAAGTGCTGTTCCATGGCACCATCGACGGCGCCAGTGTTTACCCGCGGCAGGTGGTCAAGCGCGCGCTGGCGCAGAATGCGGCGGCGGTGATCCTTACCCACAATCATCCCTCCGGCGTTGCTGAGCCGAGTCAGGCCGATCGCCAGCTGACCCAGCGTTTAAAGGAAGCGCTGGCACTGATCGACGTGCGCGTGCTCGACCACTTCATCGTCGGCGAGGGCGAGCCGCTGTCGATGGCCGAAGCGGGCTGGATGTGAGCGTCGTTACGCCAGCAGCGGCACCAGCAGCAGCGGCCCGAGCGCCAGCAGCACGAAGCGGCCGTTCCAACCGAAGGCGATGCGCCACGGCGACAGCCCGGCATGTCGCGCCAGCATCAGCGCCGAGGGGCCGTAGGGCGACAGCAGCATCGCCAGCGAGAAGCCGGCGAGCAGCGCTACCGCCGGCTGCATGACGGTCACGCCCTGTGCGGCCAGTTGCGCCAGCAGCGCGGCACACAGGTTCAGTGAAATGATCGGTGCGACGCCAAGCAAGGCCAGCGCGATGACCGCAAGCATGCCGGCACTGCCGAGGCCGAACAGCGCCAGCGGCGAGGTACCGACGTGTAAGACCAGGGCGTCGACCGGAACCAGCCCGGCGACGAGCCCGCCGAGCACGGCCGAACAGGCGAAGATGAAGGTCTCGTTGCGCATGCCGACCAGGGTGTCGCGCACCTGGGTATGAATCGCGCCGAACCCTTCCCCCTGCGCGCGCAGCAGGCCGACCACCGCCAGCGGTACCAGCAGCATCGCCGCCTGAGTGGCAGACGGCGGGGTAAAAGCCGCCAGCAGGGCGATCAGCGCGATACCCAGCAGGCTGCCGAGCAGCAGACTGCGTAGCGGCTGCGGTGGTGGTGCCGGTGTGTCGCCGGACTCGGTGCGACGCAGCTGCCGCAGTCGACGGTTCTCCAACGGCCAGCCGATCAGCAGCAGGAGCAGGGCGGCGAGCAGGCCGAACGGTAGCAGCGCCTGCCAGCTCAGTCCCGGCAGTTCACGCGTGAGAATGGCCACCGCGACACTGGTCGGTGCCAGCAGCGGCACCAGGGCGAAGCCGCGCAATGCGGTAACCATCACCCCGCGTCGACCTTCGCGGCGCTGCGTCTCGCTGTAGCCGCCGTGTTGCAGGTGGCGCTCGAGCGAGCCGCAGACCAGCGTGAGCATGCCGAAGCTGAGGATCGAGCTGATCGTCAGGGTGCTCAGCAGATAGCTTGGATACAGCAGCGCGGGTGGTCCGGCCAGCAGCCGTCGATGCAGCTCGCCAAGCGGGCGCAGGCGCTCGGCCAGGCAATGCATCAATCCCAGCGCGCCGACGAAGGCGCCGTAGTACGCGGCCGCCGCAAGCAGACGCTGGCTCTGTTCCCAGCTGGCTGCGCCGCTCAGCAGCCAGTAGCCGAGCAGGCCCAGCGTGACCAGGGCGAGTCGGCGCGGGTAAGGCATCAGTGAGCGCCAGTGCCAGATGAAGAACAGACTCAGCAGCACCCCGCTGGCGACACTCAGCGGGCGCGTCTGAGTCGCCAGTGCGAGCAGTTCGCAGAACAGTGCCAGCGGCAGCAGCGCGGTCATGGTCCGGTGCGTCTCGATAATCGGTAAAAACTCGCCCGGCGAAGCGTGCACGGAGAGCGGGCGAAACGGGCGTGCGAACAGGAGGCGTAATAGAAGGCAGGCTGTCAGTCTCCGAACGCGCGGTCAATTGCGCAGAACGTTGTTCCGCACGGCGAAATACCTTTGCATCACCAGAGCCACTCGACGCCGCCCTCGATTTTCCGATTGACGGTACGAGGGCTGCGGTACGGCATGACCGCAGCGCCATAGGCGGTTGGCCCGTGCGCCACGCCTCGTGGTATGCGAGGGCATAACGGACTGTTGGCACTTTGCTACTAAGGCACTACTGACATTCGTCGCGAAATATGGGTAAAACGCTTGGCCGATCGACAAGAACAAATAGAGGCCGTCCATGCGATCTACCCCTCGCCTTAACGCGCGCGCCTGCCTGCTGCACGGCTTGGCCATTTGTGCCGTGCTGCTGCTCCACTACGCAATCACCCTGCCGTTTCCGCTGCTTGCCGCGCTCATCCTGGGGGCGGCGCTGGCGCCCTGGTTCGGTGTCTGGCGTGCGGGCGGCGAGACGAGCAGTGTGGCTGGGTCCGAACCGCAGGCCTTCACCGAACTGAGCAAGAATCTCTCCCGGCACACCTGCCACAACGCGCTGTCGGCCGCCCAGGTGGCCTTCAGCGCCGAGCAGCTGGCCGGCCGGCTGCAGTCGCAGCTGCAGGCGGTCAGCGAGATTGCCAATGGCGCCGAGGCGATGGCCGCCACTGGCCAGGACAGCGCCGAGCGCGCCCGCCATACCCTGGAAGCAGCGCAGGCGGTGCGGCGCAGCAGCGATGCCGGGCAGACCGAACTGCTGCAGGCTATCGCCCGCATGCAGCAGCTCAGTGCGCAGACCCAGTCGAGCCGCGAGCTGATCGACGGCCTGTCGGCGCGTACCGAGGAAATCCGCCAGATCACCGACGTGATCCAGTCCATCGCCAGCCAGACCAATCTGCTCGCGCTCAATGCCGCCATCGAAGCGGCCCGGGCCGGCGAGGCGGGGCGCGGCTTCGCCGTGGTGGCCGACGAGGTGCGCAACCTCGCCGCGCGGACCTCCAGCGCAACCGAGGAAGTCGGGCGCATGGTCGCCGATATCCGCGAGCAGAGCGGCGCCGTGGTCAGCCATATCCAGCAGCAGGCCAGCGAACTGGACGAAGCCGCCGCGCAGATCGCCGGTACCGGCCAGCAGCTGACCGGCATCACCGAACTGGCCGGCGGCGTGGAGGCCCAGGTCGCCGAGATCACCTCCGGCACCGCCAGCAACCATGAGCGGCTGACCGCGTTGTTCGTCGCGCTCGACCAGCTGCGTGCCGATGCGCTGGACAGCGAACAGCAGACCCGCCAGCTCGAGCAGGCCGCCGAACGCCTGGTGGCGCAGGCCGAGAGTGCCAGCGAGCGCCTCGCCGAGGTACAGCTCGACGACTATCACCAGGCGATCTACGACCTCGCGCGCCAAGGGGCCGCGGATATCGCGGCGCGCTTCGAGGCGGATATCGACGCCGGGCGCATTGCCGTCAACGACCTGTTCGACCGCAACTACCAGGCGCAGCCGGGTACCGATCCGTTGAAGTACCACACCCGCTTCGATAAGTACGCCGATGGCGTGCTGCCGGCGATTCAGGAGCCGCTGCTGGCGCGCCACGATGCGATCGTCTACGCCATCGCCACCACGCCGGAAGGCTACGTGCCGACCCACAACAACGCCTTCAATCATCCGCCGGTGGGCAATCCCGAGATCGACCGCAGCCGCAGTCGCAGCAAGCGGCTATTCAACGACCGTACCGGCGGACGTTGCGGCAGCCACCAGCGCAACGTGCTGCTGCAGACCTACAGCCGCGACACCGGCGAGCTGATGCACGACCTCTCGGTGCCGATCATGGTCAAGGGGCGCCACTGGGGCGGGCTGCGCCTGGGCTATCGGCCGGAGGCGCAGGCCTGACGGCGGCTCAGGGCGCCAGCGCCATCCACTGATCGCTCAGGCTGCGGGTGTGGCGGTCGACCATGATCGGCGCGAACGGCCGGCCCGAGGCGGTGGAGAAGTTGTTGCTGCCGCTGTTCATGTCCTGCAGCGCCACCTTGAGAAAGCTCCAGCGCGTCTTGACCTGGGCTAGCGCCGGGTCGCCGCGCTCGCTGAGCTGCGCCAGTTGCGCGTCGATGGCCGGCACCAGCTGCCGTTCGTCCTGACCGAGATAGGTGTCGGGCTGCTCGCGGGCCGTTTCGAAACTGCCGATGTAGGCGCGGCTGAGGTATTGCACGGCGAGGTATTCGACTTTCGCCGGCAGCTCGGCGTGGGCCTCGACGCCCTGCTGGCCACGCACGGCGGTGAGGAACTCGCGCAGTGCCTTGCTCATTTCCAGTGGCCAGCCCCAGGGCATGTCGTCTTCGCCACGACCGAAACCGGCCCCTTCACGCAGTCTGGCCTGTAACTGGCGGTGGCTGTCGCGTAGCGCGCTGGTGGGATTCGCTACACCCTGCAGGGCCTCGTTGAGTGCCAGGATGTCGGCTTCCATCCGCGCCAAGTGGGCTTTCTGGAAGCCTTCGCCGCGATACAGCAGCAGGCTGCTGGTGGCGCGACTGGCGTGGATCTGCAGTTTTTCCAGCGCGGACAGCGTCTGGCTGTGGGACTGGCCGGGCAGCCAGGCGACGACCAGGACGAGCAGCCATATCCATGTGCGATGGCGCATTGTTGTGCTCCTTTGTTGTTTTTATCGAAGCGGATGCCTGCTTGTTACAGTTGGCTTCCAGAGCCTAGCGGACCAGTGGCCAAGTGGTATCACCCCAAAGTGTGATTCGCCGCTGCAGGTGCCGGATGGTCGGCCGCGCCGCTTGGGCTGCGCTCAGAGCATCCGTTCGAGGCCAACGACGTCGGCCAGCCAGGCGTTCAGGCGGCGCCAGAATCCGCCCGGTTCGCGTTCGAGGATGATGCGCTGACCCTGCTCCTCGGCGATCCATACCAGCTGCCGGGTATCACCGCGCCGGGCCAGTTTCACCTCGTAGCTGGTTGCCGGCGCCATGCCCTCGAGCGTCAGCCGGTGCACCTCGCCGGCCAGCGCCGGGCTCTGCGCGAGGATGCCGACCTCGCTGTTCCACAGCACCGAGCGCGGGTCGAAGTTGAGCGAGCCGATGAACACCCGCTGCCGGTCGAACACCGCCGCCTTGCTGTGCAGGCTGGATTCCGACTCGCCGAAGAAGCTGTAGGAGGACTTCTGGTCGGGCTGGCGGCGCAGTTCGAACAGCTGCACGCCCTGTTCCAGCATGCGCTGGCGGTACGGCGCATAACCGCCATGCACGGCCGGCACGTCGGTGGCTTCCAGCGAATTGGTGAGGATGCGGATGGTCACGCCGTCGCGGCGACGTTCGACCAGGTAGTCGACGCCGCTGTCGGTGGGCACGAAGTACGCCGACACCAGCATCAGCTCGTCCTGCACCGCGGTCAGCGCCGGCGCCAGCTGGGTGGTCAGCAGTCGCGTGGGCGGGCCATCGGCCAGGAGTTTGTCGGGATCGTCCCAGAGCGCTGCGGCGGGCGCCCAGATCAGCTCGTCCAGCCAGCGCTGCAGCTGCGGCTCGCGCTGGTAGCGGATCAGTCGCCGGTACAGCGGGCCATCGTCGCGGCGCGCCTGTTGCAGATATTGCTGGAGCTGTTCGCGTGCCTCGCTCAGCTTGCGCTGCGCCGGCGGTCGCCAGAAGAAGTGCTGGATCGGCACGCTCAGCTGGTGATTCCAGTACTGATCGAAGCTGTCGGCGAGCTGCCGCGCCACCGGACCGGCGGCGAGCAGGTCGATGTCGGTGAAATTCAGGCTGCGATCGGCATCGAAATACTCGTCGCCCAGATTGCGTCCGCCGACGATCGCCAGGCTGCTGTCGACCAGCAGCAGCTTGTTGTGCATGCGCCGGTGCTGCTGCGGCAGATGCAGCAGTCGCCCGAGCGTGCGCGTGACCGGGTTGCTGCGGCCGGCGCGCAGCGGGTTGAACACGCGGATCTGCACGTTCGAATGCGCTGCCAGCGTGGCGATGCGGTAGTCCTGGCCGTCGCTGGTGGTGTCGTCGAGCAGCAGCCGGACGCGCACGCCATGGTCGGCGGCGCGCAGTAGCTCGTCGACCAGCAGGCGCGTGGAGAGGCCGTCATGCACGATGTAGTACTGAATATCCAGGCTGCGCCGCGCGGCACGGAACAATTCGGCGCGGGCGGCGAAGGCCTCGCTGCTCTCGGGCAGCAGGCGCAGGCCTGAATGACCTTCCGGCTGCGCGGCCGCCAGCCGCTGTACCTGCCGGCCGAGCGAGGAGTCCGCCGGCGCGATGGCGTGGGAGGGCGCCGGCGCAGGCTGGCTGGCACAGCCGGCAAGCGACAGCAGTAGGATCAGCAGTAGGAGCGCTCGCACGGTGTTCCCTTCCGGTCCGGTCACGTGCAGCTTAGACGTCGCGGCGTCAGAAGCGATCCTTCAACCGATACCAGAGCATACCCAGCGCCAGCAGCGGCGAGCGCAACGCCGGGCCGCCGGGGAAGGTCGGGTGCGGCACGCGGGCGAACAGATCGAAGCCGCGGCTCTCGCGCCCGGCGATGGCTTCGGCGAGCAGCCGGCCGGCCAGATGAGTGGCGTTCAGACCGTGGCCGGAGTAGGCCTGGGCGTAGTAGACGTTCGGCTGCTCCGGCAGCCGGCCGATCTGTGGCAGGCGGTTGGCGCCGATGCCGATCATGCCGCTCCACTGGTACTCGATGCCGATGCCAACCAGTTGCGGAAACACCGCGAGCATCTTCGGCTGCATGTAGGCGGAGATGTCTTTGGGATCGCGCCCGGAATAATGGCAGGCACCGCCGAACAGCAGTCGCCCGTCGGCCGAGAGGCGGAAATAGTCGAGCGCCACGCGCTGATCGCAGACCGCCATGTTCTGCGGCAGCAGTTCCTGGCACAGCGCCGCCGGCAAACGTTCGGTGGCGATGATGTAGCTGCCGGCCGGCAACACCTTGCCCGCCAGCTTGGGCTGCAGACCGTCGAGGTAGGCATTGCAGGCCAGCACCAGCTGGTTGGCGCGCACCACGCCGTGGGCGGTGTGGACCGCGACCTGCGTGCCGTACTCGATGCGTTCGACGGCGGAGTCTTCGTGCAGGCGCACGCCCAGGGTCTGCGCCACGGCCGCCTCGCCGAGCGCCAGGTTGAGCGGATGCAGGTGTCCGGAGCCCATGTCGACCAGCCCGCCGATGTAGCGCTGCGAGCCGATCACCGTCGGCAGGTTGGCGCGCGAGATGCGCTGCAGCGGATGCGCATAGCCCAGACGCAGCAGGTCGGCGTAGTCCTGCTCGAAGCCTTCCAGGTGGCGTGGTTTGGTCGCCAGGTCGCAATAGCCCCAGGTCAGGTCGCAATCGATGGCGTGCCGCTCGATGCGCTGGCGGACGATGTCGACGGCTTCGAAACCCATGCGCTTGAGTTCGTCGACGCCCTCTTCGCCGAGGATCGGCCGGAACTGCTCGACATCGTGGCCGACACCGCGGATCAGCTGGCCGCCGTTGCGACCGCTGGCCCCCCAGCCGATACGCCGGGCTTCGAGGAGGATGACCGACAGCCCTCGCTCGGCGAGTTCGATGGCGGTATTCAGTCCGGTAAAGCCGCCGCCGACGATGCAGACGTCGGCGCGGGCCTCACCGGCGAGCGCGGCGAAGCGCAGCGCACGGTTGGCGCTGGCGGCGTAGTAGGAGGGGGCGTGAGCGTCTTGGCGAGTGGTGTTCTGAATCATCGGTTCGGAATGGATTCTCTGCGGGGTTCAGGGGGAGGTCACGGTTCGGCACTGCAGCGAGCAAAGCACGCCCGGCGCCGTTCGGCCAGCGGCCGCGGCGGGCTCGCTGGAGCGGGACGGGCACTCAGGCGCTCTAGTCCGGGACCGGCAGCTCGAGCGATTCCTTCACTTCTTCCATGACGATGTAACTCTTGGATTCGCGCACGTGCGGTAGTTTCAGCAGGATGTCGCCGAGTAGCTTGCGGTAGGAGGCCATCTCCGAAATGCGCGCCTTGACCAGATAGTCGAAGTCGCCCGACACCAGGTGGCACTCCAGCACGTGCGGCAGCCGCAGCACGGCGCGGCGGAATTCCTCGAAGGTGTCGCCGGACTTGTAGTCCAGGCTGATCTCGACGAACACCAGCAGGTTGGCGCGCAGCAGCTGCGGATTGAGCCGCGCGTGGTAACCGAGGATCACGCCGTCGCGTTCCAGGCGGCGCACCCGTTCGGTGCACGGGGTGGTCGAGAGGTTGACCCGCTCGCCCAGTTCGGTGAACGAAATGCGTCCCTCCTGCTGCAGGATACGCAGGATGGAACGGTCGATCCGGTCCAATTCCCGACGGGCTTTGTTGGAATTATTCATGGGGGATGCCCCTCCGGTAAAAGCCAAATTGGCGAGAATTTTCGTCAAGAATCGCATCATAAACAGTGAATACCACTGAGTCAGCCGTCCTACACTCCGCCCAACAACAACGGAAACATCCGGGCGTGCCGGATGGAGGGCGACAGTCATGCGAGTTCTGATCCTGGGCAGCGGTGTGGTCGGCACCGCCAGCGCGTACTACCTGGCCCGAGCCGGGTTCGAGGTGGTAGTGGTCGATCGCCAGGACGGCGTCGCTCTGGAAACCAGCTTCGCCAACGCCGGTCAGGTCTCGCCTGGCTACGCCTCGCCGTGGGCCGCTCCGGGCATTCCGCTCAAGGCCATGAAGTGGCTGCTGCAGCGCCACGCGCCGCTGGCCATCAAGCTGACCGGCAGCCTCGACCAGTACCTGTGGATGGCGCAGATGCTGCGCAACTGCACCGCTGCGCGCTACGCGGTGAACAAGGAACGCATGGTGCGGCTGGCCGAATACAGCCGCGATTGCCTCGACGAACTGCGTGCCGAGACCGGCATCGCCTACGAGGGGCGCCAGCTAGGCACCACCCAGCTGTTCCGCACCCAGGCGCAGGTGGACGCCGCAGCCAAGGACATCGCCGTGCTCGAACAGGCCGGCGTTCCTTACGAATTGCTCGATCGTGCCGGTATCGCGCGCGTCGAACCGGCGCTGGCCAAGGTTTCCGACAAGCTCGCCGGCGCCCTGCGTCTGCCCAATGACCAGACCGGCGACTGCTACCTGTTCACCTCGCGCTTGGCCGAGATGGCGCGCGATCTGGGCGTGGAGTTCCGCTTCGGGCAGAACATCGAGCGCCTGGAGAGCGATGGGGAACGCATCGCCGGCGTCTGGATCGATGGCCAACTGGAGCGTGCCGACCATTACGTGCTGGCGCTGGGCAGCTACTCGCCGCAGTTGCTCAAGCCGCTTGGCATCCGCGCGCCGATCTACCCGCTCAAGGGCTATTCGCTGACTGTGCCGATCACCGATGCAGCGATGGCGCCGACCTCGACCATTCTCGACGAGACCTACAAGGTCGCCATCACCCGCTTCGACGACCGTATCCGCGTCGGCGGCATGGCCGAGATCGCCGGCTTCGATCTGTCGCTAAACCCGCGTCGTCGCGAGACGCTGGAGATGATCACCGCCGACCTCTATCCGCAGGGCGGCGATCTGAGCTGCGCCGAGTTCTGGACCGGCCTGCGCCCGGCGACCCCGGACGGCACGCCGATCATCGGTGCGACGCGCTATCGCAACCTGTTCCTCAACACTGGCCACGGCACCCTCGGTTGGACCATGGCCTGTGGGTCCGGTAGCCTGCTTGCCGATCTGATCGCGAAGAAGCGTCCGCAGATCAGCGCGCAGGGCCTGGATATTTCCCGCTATAGCAGCCGCAGCGAGGTATCTGGCCACGGTCGGCCGGCTTCCGCCCACTGACCCCTCAACCCTTTGCATTAACCGTCGACCGAGTGTCCGCCATGCGGACGCCCGGTCGAGTGACATGGATCTATCAGCGAGCCGGAGCCGCTCATCTGTTCCCCGCCTGGAACAGCGTTTTACCGGAATGAGCTGACATCTGCAGTCGTTCCTCGTACCTACAAATCTAAGAACGAGATGAATGTAATGAACAAACAGTCGATCCAGATTGCGCTGGCTTATATGTCCGTGGTCATCGGTGGCGGCTTCGCCTCCGGCCAGGAAGTCCTCCAATTCTTCACCGGCTATGGGCTGGTCGGCGTCGCCGGTACGCTGGTCAGTGGCCTGCTGTTCGCCTTCCTCGGCATGCAGATCGCCCGCATGAGTTCGAAGATGCAGGCCAACTCGCACAAAGAAGTCCTCTACAGCCTGTTCGGCGCGCGTGTCGGCCTGGCCGTCGACGTGGTGCTGTCGTTCTTCCTCTATGGCGTCGGCGTGGTCATGCTGGCCGGCTGCGGATCGATCTTCGCCCAGCAGTACGGCATGCATCCGCTGTTCGGTGGCGTGCTGATGACCGTGCTGGTGATCGCCACGCTGTGCCTGAACGTCAAGCGCATCATCGATCTGATCAGCGCGGTGATGCCGTTCCTGCTGGCGATGGTGCTGATCATCACCACCTATTCGATCTTCAACTACAACGCACCGGTCGAGACCCTCGATGCGATTGCCCGCGAGAACAACGAGACGGTCAGCTCCAACTGGTTCGTCGGCGCGCTGCTCTACGCCTCGTTCAACATCGCCGTAGGTTTCCCGATGCTGGCGGTGATCGGCGGGATGACCAAGCAATCCAAGGCGGCAGGGCTGGGCGGCGTGCTCGGCGGACTCGGTCTGGGTGTGCTGATCCTGCTGCTGAACGTCGGTCTGTTCGCCAACATCAACCAGCTGCAGGGCATCGAGATGCCGACCCTGGCGCTGGCATCGCGGATTTCCCCGCTGCTCTCGGTGGTCATGTCGGTGGCGCTGATCTGCATGGTCTATAGCACCGCCGTCGGCATGTTCTTCGCCTTCAGCGCACGTTTCGCCAAGCCCGAGTCGGCACGTTTCAAGGGCTTCAGCGCGATTTCGGTGTGCATTGGCCTGGCGCTGAGCCTGGGCGGTTTCAGCAAGCTGGTCGGCACGGTGTACCCGCTGCTCGGCTACGTCGGCTTTGCGCTGATCCTCGCCATCGTCTTCAGCTGGGTGCGCGGTCGCTCCCGCGCGAACCTCGAAGTGCAAAAACGCGAGCTAAGCCCGCTATCCTGACACTGCCCGGCTCCGGCTCACTGCAGGCCGGCGCCACTCGTTCGAGGAGAATTGAATGCCCATCCAGCGTCTGCACACTACCGCCCGCTACAGCGAGGCAGTCATCCACCGCGGCACGGTCTACCTGTCCGGGCAACTGGCCGACGATCTGTCGGGCGACATTCGCCAGCAAACCCGCGAAACCCTGCTGAGCATCGACCGCATGCTGGCCGAGGCCGGCAGTGACCGCTCGCGCCTGCTTTCGGCGCTGATCCATCTGCGCGACATGGCCGACTACGACGGCATGAACGAAGTCTGGGATGAGTGGTTGCCCAAAGGTTCCGCACCGGCGCGTACCACGGTGCAGGCGCTGATGTATTCGCCGCAGGTGCGGGTTGAAATCACCGTGGTGGCCGCGCTGCCGGACCTGTCCGGGCCGAACCTCTGACAGCAGGTGCACTGGATAGCGCGCCAGCGTGTTGTAAATTCCGAACGCCATTGCCATCATGACAGCCTGTCGTTTCGCTCTTGATAGGAGAGCTCGTATTGGACGTCGGCGTTCGGCTGCAAACCATCCGCAAGCTCAAGGGGCTGTCTCAGCGTGAACTCGCCAAGCGTGCGGGCGTCACCAACAGCACCATTTCCATGATCGAGAAGAACAGCGTCAGCCCCTCGATCAGTTCGCTGAAAAAGGTTCTTGGCGGCATTCCCATGTCGCTGGTGGAGTTTTTCTCGCCGGATTTCGAGCAGGACAGCGACACCCAGGTGGTCTACAAGGCGAGCGAGCTGATCGACATCTCCGACGGTGCGGTGAGCATGAAACTGGTGGGCAAGGCGCATCCGAGCCGGGCCATCGCCTTTCTCGACGAGACCTATCCACCCGGCGCGGACACCGGCCTGGACATGCTCGCCCACCAGGGCGAGGAGACCGGCATGCTGGTCGAAGGGCGGCTGGAGCTGACGGTCAACGGTCAGACCTATGTGCTCGAAACCGGCGACAGTTACTACTTCGAGAGCAGCAAACCCCACCGTTTTCGCAATCCGTTCGACGCGCCGGCCCGGCTGATCAGCGCAACCACGCCGGCGAACTTCTGAGCGGCGCCGCGCAATGCGACAAAGAGTCGCTGGCGATGGCAATTGTTTCGGCTTGTGGGGCTTGCCGCTATACTACCGCCCGCTCGCGAACCGTGGCCGCGGGCGTGTCTAGCCACAATGAGGGTGAAAGGTGAACCTGATTAAGAAGATCCTGGTAGCACAGACTGCCGTAGTGGCCCTGTGGGCAATGAGCGCTCAGGCTGCGACTGACGAAGCTATCGCCGAGCGTCTGAAGCCGGTGGGCGAAGTATGCGTACAAGGCCAAGAGTGTGCGGCCGCCGGTGGCGGCGCTGCGGCGGCGGCCGGTAGTGCGGCACGCAGCGGCGAAGAAATCTACGGCAAGTTCTGCACCGCTTGCCACGGCTCCGGCCTGCTGAACGCGCCGAAGACCGGTGATTCCGCGGCCTGGAGCGCACGTGCCGACGCCAAGGGCGGGGTTGATGGTCTGCTCAAGAGCGCCATCAATGGCCTCAACGCCATGCCGCCGAAAGGCACCTGTGGCGACTGCTCGGACGACGAGCTCAAGGGCGCCATCAAGCACATGTCCGGTCTCTGATCGACAGACGCTGAGCGCTGCACCGACAAAGCCGCCTACGGGCGGCTTTGTCGTATCTGCACATCACTCGACGAACTGCACCTGGCCGTTCTCCAGCGAGGCGATGCGCGCCAGCGACTCGATGCGCAGGCCGGTTTCTTCCAGCTCGCGCCGGCCGCTCTGGAACGACTTCTCGATGACGATTCCCAGGCCGACGACGGTCGCCCCAGCCTGCGCGATGATCGACAGCAGGCCCTTGGCCGCTTTGCCGTTGGCCAGGAAATCGTCGATCACCAGCACCCGGTCGGTCGCCGACAGGTGGTTGGCGGCAATCGCGATGGTGCTCTCCACCTGCTTGGTGAAGGAGTACACCGAGGCGGTCAGCAGGTTGTCGGTCATTGTCAGCGACTGGTGCTTGCGCGCGAAGATCACCGGTACGCCCAGTTCCAGCCCGGTCATCACCGCCGGCGCGATGCCGGACGCCTCGAGGGTGACGATCTTGGTGACGCCGGCATCGCGAAAGCGGCGGGCGAATTCCTGGCCGATCTGCTGCATCAGTCGCGGATCGATCTGGTGATTGAGAAAGGCGTCGACCTTGAGCACGCGCTCGGACAGAACGATGCCTTCGCTGCGGATTTTCTGTTTCAGTAGTTCCACGTACGTGCTACCTCGAAAGGGCTTCGGGCAGGCCTGGCCGGGTTCCCGAGCGGGGCGGCGCAGCCTGGAAAGCCGCGCATTTTCGCGCAATCCTGGCGGGCAGTGCAAAAATCCGACATGCGCCTAAATGACTGAACACCTGTAAGGATAAGCCGCCTAAGCTGGAAGGCCATTTCAACCAGCGGGGAATCACGCATGTTGCGTATTGCTATCAACGGGTATGGACGAATCGGTCGCGCGGTCGTGCGGGCCTTGTTCGAGCGTGGCCTGCAGGAGCAGGTGCAGATCGTCGCCATCAACGATCTCAGCGAGCACGGCACGCTGGTGCACCTGACGCGCTTCGACTCGACGTTCGGTCGCTTTCCGCAGCCGGTGGAGCTGCAGGGCGAGGCGATGGTCGTCGGCGGCCAGAGCATCCGCCTGCTCGCCGAGCGCGAGGCGAGCCGGCTGCCGTGGGGCGAGCTGGGCGTCGACGTGGTGCTCGAATGCACCGGCAAGTTCAAGCAGCGCGCGCTTGTCGAGCAGCACCTGCAGGCCGGTGCGCGCCGAGTGTTCGCCTCGCATCCGCTGGATGGCGCCGACCTGACCGTGGTCTATGGCGTCAACCACCAGCTGCTGGGCGACCAGCAGGTGATCTCCAACGCGTCCTGCACCACCAACTGCCTGGCGCCGCTGGCCAAGGTGCTGCACGAGGCCGTGGGTATTCGCCAGGGACTGCTGAACACCGTGCACTCCTACACCAACGACCAGAACCTGCTGGACAAGGCCCACAAGGACCTCTACCGCGCCCGTGCCGCGGCGCTGTCGATGATTCCGTCGACCACCGGCGCGGCCAAGGCCATCGGCCTGGTGCTGCCGGAACTGGCCGGGCGGCTGGACGGTCTGTCGGTGCGGGTGCCGACGCCGAACGTCTCGCTGGTGGACCTGACCTTCGTCGCCGAGCGTGCGCCGCAGGGCGTCGAGGCCATCAACCGCATCCTGCGCGAGGGTGCGCAGCGGCTGCCGGCGGGTGTCATGGAATGCACCGAGGAGGCGCTGGTGTCCTGCGACTTCAACGGCTATCCGGCGTCCTGCGTGGCCGACCTCAGCCACACCCGTGTGCAGGGCGAGCTGGTCAAGGTATTGGCCTGGTACGACAACGAGTGGGGTTTTTCCAACCGCATGCTCGACGTGCTGCTGCACTGGAACCCGCAACCGGCCGCCTGAGCGGGTGTGCTCGCCGTCCGGTCGCGGCATCGCGCCGGGCGGCTGGGGGTGCTGTCTATACTCGCTGGATCCCAGCGCCATTAACTGCCGGAGAGAGTCCATGAGTCATCGCATCGTCCTGCCGCGCCTGATGGAAATCGGCGCCGGCGCCAGCCAGCAGCTCGCCGTCGTGCTGCGCAGCCTGGGCTGCAGTCGTCCGCTGATCGTCACCGACCGCATGATGGTCGAACTGGGCTATGTCGATCGCCTCGAAGAACAGCTGCAGGCGGCGGGAATCGCCAGCCAGCGCTTCGCCGACACGCTGCCGGAGCCCACCGCGGCGTCGATCCGTGCCGGCGTGCAGATGGTCCGCGACGGCGACTTCGATTCCATCGTCGCCCTTGGCGGCGGCAGCCCGATCGACTCGGCCAAGGCCATCGGCATCCTCGGCCGCTACGGCGGCGAGATGCGCGACTATCGTTTCCCGCGTGATGTGTGCGAGCCCGGCCTGCCGCTGATCGCCATCCCCACCACCGCCGGCACCGGCTCGGAAGCGACGCGCTTCACCATCATCACTGATGAGACTAGCGACGAGAAAATGCTCTGCGCCGGCCTCGGTTTCATGCCGGTCGCCGCGCTGATCGACTACGAATTGACCCTTTCGCTGCCGCCGCGGGTCACCGCCGATACCGGCCTGGACGCGCTGACCCATGCCATCGAGGCGTATGTCAGTCGCAAGGCCAGCGGCTACAGCGATGCCCAGGCGCTGCAGGCCATGCGCCTGCTGGCGCCCAACCTGCGCACTGCCTTCCACGATTCGGGCAACCGTGCCGCGCGCGAGGCGATGATGCTTGGCGCGACACTGGCCGGTATCGCCTTCTCCAATGCCTCGGTGGCGCTGGTGCACGGCATGAGCCGGCCAATCGGTGCGTTCTTCCACGTGCCGCACGGGCTGTCCAACGCCATGCTGCTGCCGGCGGTCACCGCCTTCTCGATTCCCGCCGCGCCCGAGCGCTACGCCGACTGCGCCCGCGCGATGGGCGTTGCGGCACAGACCGACAGCGTCGAGACCGCCAATCAGCGGCTGCTCGTCGAGTTGCAGGCATTGAACCGCGAACTGCAGGTGCCGAGCCCCGGCCAGTACGGCATCGCCCGCGAGCGCTTCTTCGAATTGCGCGAGACGATGGCGCAGCAGGCGCTGGCGTCCGGTTCGCCGGGCAACAACCCGCGCGTGCCGACGCAGGCGGAGATCGTCGAGCTGTACGAGACGGTCTGGAACCAGGCATGAGCGCCGGCGCCGCGCGGCAATCGCGGCCGCCGGCGCCGTTCACAGCACGTAGAACAGCACCGCGATGAAGTGCAGCAGGCTGCCGCCCATGACGAACAGGTGCCAGATGCCGTGCCAGTGGCGGAAACGTTCGTCGAAGACGAAGAACACGATGCCCACCGTGTAGCAGATGCCGCCGGCCAGCAGCCAGGCGAAGCCCGCGCTGCCAAGCGCGGCGAGCAGCGGCTTGACCGCCACCAGCACGATCCAGCCCATCACCGCGTAGATCACCAGCGAGAGAACCCGTGCTTCCGAGCGTGGTTTGATCTCCTGCAGCATGCCGAGCAGCGCCAGGCCCCAGACCACGCCGAACAGCGTCCAGCCCCAGGGGCCGGCCAGCGTCACCAGGCAGAACGGCGTATAGCTGCCGGCGATCAGCAGGTAGATCGACAGGTGATCGAGCTTGCGCATGATCACCTTCGCCCGCCCGCGCAGGCTGTGGTAGAGGGTGGAGATGCTGTAGAGCAGCACCAGGCTGATGCCGTAGATCGCCACGCTGACCATCTCGGCGAGCGATCCGCCGAGCGCGGCCAGCACCTGCAGCCAGATGGCGCCCAGGCAGGCGAGTAGGGCACCGACCAGGTGCGTCCAGGCGTTGAAGCGTTCGCCGTGGTACATCGGGGGCTCTCCGCACAGATGCGACAGACCCAGCATGCCGCGTCCGAATGACCGGATACAGTCAAATCGATGAACGATCAGCGAAATGGAGGTGGTCGCGGCGCCGCGTTGTGCCTGCGCCTGGCTCCGTTGCGCCGGTGACGCGGCGCTGCGCCGACCCCGCGCCGCCTGTCGTCAGCGCTTGAGCATCGCCCGCATCGCCGCTAGCGCGTCGTTGCCACGCGCGGCCTTCACTTCCACCGGTGCGTCTTCCTGGCCTTCCCACTCCAGGTCCTCCGGCGGCAGTTCGTCGAGGAAGCGGCTGGGCATGCACTCGATGATTTCACCGTACTGCTTGCGCTTGGCGGCGAAGGTCATCGCCAGGTTCTGCCGCGCGCGGGTGATGCCGACATAGGCCAGGCGGCGTTCTTCCTCAATGGTATCGGCTTCGATGCTGGAGCGGTGCGGGAGGATTTCCTCTTCCATGCCGAGAATGAACACGTAGGGGAATTCCAGGCCCTTGGAGGCATGCAGGGTCATCATCTGCACGCCCTCGGCGCCTTCTTCCTCTTCCTGCTGACGTTCGAGCATGTCGCGCAGCACCAGCTTGGCGATGGCCTCTTCGATGGTCATCTCGCCTTCCTCGTCGCGTTCAAGGGTGTTCTTCAGCGCGTCGATGAGGAACCAGACGTTGCCCATGCGGAAGTCCGCAGCCTTGTCGCTGGAGGTCTGGCTGCGTACCCAGGTCTCGTAGTCGATGTCCATGACCATGCTGCGCAGGGCGGCGATGGGGTCGTTCTGCGCGCACTGCTGGCGCAGGTTGTCCATGTAGCGCTTGAAGCGGGACAGGCGGTCGGTGAAGCGGCTGTCCATCAGCTCGCCGAGGCCGATTTCATCGCAGGCGGCGTACATGGAGATCTTGCGCGCGGTGGCGTAGTTGCCGAGCTTTTCCAGGGTAGTCGAACCGATCTCGCGGCGCGGCACGTTGATCACCCGCAGGAAGGCGTTGTCGTCGTCCGGGTTGACCAGCAGGCGGAAGTAGCTCATCAGGTCCTTCACTTCCTGGCGGCTGAAGAAGCTGGTGCCGCCGGACAGCCGGTAGGGAATCTGATGGTGCTGCAGCTTCAGCTCGATCAGCTTGGCCTGGTAGTTGCCGCGGTAGAGGATGGCGAAATCGCTGTAGGGCCGCTGGGTTCGCAGATGCAGCGTGAGGATTTCCATCGCCACGCGCTCGGCCTCGGCTTCTTCGTTGCGGCAGCGGATCACGCGGATCGGGTCGCCATGGCCCATTTCCGACCACAGCTGCTTCTCGAAGGCGTGCGGGTTGTTGGAGATCAGCACGTTGGCGCATTTGAGGATGCGGCTGGTGGAGCGGTAGTTCTGCTCCAGCATCACCACCTTCAGCGAGGGAAAGTCTTCCTTCAGCTGCATCAGGTTTTCCGGCCGCGCGCCGCGCCAGGCATAGATCGACTGGTCGTCGTCGCCGACCACGGTGAAGTGCGCGCGCTGCTGCACCAGCAGTTTGACCAGCAGGTACTGGCTGGCGTTGGTGTCCTGGTATTCGTCGACCAGCATGTAGCGCACCTTGTTGCGCCACTTCTCCAGCACCTCGGGGTGGTCCTGGAACAGCTTCACCGGCTGCATGATCAGGTCGTCGAAGTCCACCGCGTTGTACGCCTTGAGCGTGCGCTGATAGTGGGTGTAGACGACGGCGGCGGTCTGCTCCTTGGGGTTGCGCGCGCTGGCCAGCGCTTCCTCGGGGGTGACCAGGTCGTTCTTCCAGCTGCCGATGTAGTTCTTGATCTCGTCCACGCCGTCATCGCCGGCGTATTCCTTCTGCATGATGTCGCTCAGCAGCGCCTTGATGTCGCCCTCGTCGAAGATCGAAAAGCCCGGCTTGTACCCCAGATGGACATATTCCTTGCGGATGATGTTCAGGCCCAGGTTGTGGAAGGTCGACACCGTCAGGCCCTTGCCTTCGCCACCGCGCAGCAGGCTGCTGACGCGCTCCTTCATCTCGCGGGCGGCCTTGTTGGTGAAGGTCACGGCGACGATGTACTGCGCGCGGATACCGCATTGCTGGATCAGGTAGGCGATCTTGCGGGTGATCACGCTGGTCTTGCCGGAGCCGGCGCCGGCGAGCACCAGCATGGGGCCGCCGACGTAGTTCACGGCTTCCTGCTGCCGGGGATTGAGTCGGGACATGGACGTTCGGGTTGTGGAAGGCGGGGCGCGAGTTTAACAGGCCGGCGCCGGGAAGCGGTTCGCTGACGACCGATCGGCGCCCAATCGGCTGGCGGGCCTTGGTAAATGGGATTATTCCTTTATCTTGTCGAGCCAGCCCGCTCGCGCAGGCTGCTTCGACAGCGGACGTTTCCTGCGTCCATCTCACCACGCTCCGGGAGGCTGCTTGTCCGCGCCCATCGCACCCCTGTCATTGTTGCTGCTGGCCGAGCGCCCCGAGTGGGCGACACAGCTGCGTGGCTGCCTGGAGCAGCTGCCGGATGCGCCGGCGCTGCTGGTTGCCCCGGACTGGGCGACGGCGCGGGTCACGCTGGACGATGGCGCCCGCGGGTTGCTGCTGACGACGCCAACCTGTCGGCCGCTCGCGCACGAATGCCCCTGGCCGGTGATCCTGCTGCTCGACGCCGAGCCGGCCGAAGCACCGGAAGGCGTGCTCGACTGGCTGGTGCGCGACCAGTTCAGTGCTGACGTGCTGCGCCGCTGCCTGCGCTATGCGCGCGAGCGCTGCCGGCTACAGGGCTCGCTGCAGCGCCTGAGCGAATACGATCCGTACACCGGCGTGGTCAATCGTCAGGGCTTCCAGGCCCTGCTGATGGCGGCGCTGGCCGAGCACCAGGGGCGCGGGCTGGTGCTCGGCTATCTGGATCTGGACGACTTTCGCCACGTCAACGATTCGCTCGGTCACCAGGCCGGGGATCGGCTGATGCTGCAGATCGTCGCGCGCCTGCAGGCGCAACTGGAGGAAGGCGATGCCCTGGGGCGGCTGGGCGGCGACGAGTTCGCCCTGCTGCTGGACGTGCGCGAACGGCCGCGCCGCGCCGCCGAGATGGCCGATCGTCTGGTCGAAGCGCTCGCCGAACCCTACTGGGTCGACGGCGAGAGCCTGATGCTCGGCTGCAGCCTGGGGCTGGCGCCGGCGCGCCCGGGCATCGGCGCCGACCCGCTGATGTGGCATGCGCAGAGCGCCATGCGCCAGGCCAAGTCCCGCCAGGGATGCACCTGGCAACTGTACGACGAGCAGGCCAGCCGCGGCGCGCGCAGCCTTGCCGAGCTGGAGAGCGAGCTGCGCAAGGCCCTGCGTCGTGGCGAGCTGGAGCTGCACTACCAGCCGCGCCTGTGCCTGAGCAGCGGACGGATTCTCGGGCTGGAGGCGCTGGTGCGCTGGGCACACCCGGAGCGCGGCCTGCTGACGCCCGACGCGTTCATTCCGCTGGCCGAGGAGAGCGGGCTGATCGTGCCGCTCGGCTACTGGGTCATCGCCCGCGCCCTGCATGACCTGCAGGCCCTGCGCGCGCAGGGGGGCGATGCGCTGCACATGGCGATCAACCTGTCGTTTCGCCAGTTCCAGGACAGCCAGCTGCTGGCCACGCTCAGTCGGCTGATCGAGGAGTGCGGCATCGATCCGCACTGGCTGGAATTCGAGCTGACCGAAACGGCGGTGATGCGCCGCAGCGAGCAGGTCCGGCGCACCATGGAAACCCTGCGCAAGCTCGGCGTGCGGTTTTCCCTGGACGATTTCGGCACCGGCTTCTCGTCGTTCGTGCACCTGTCCAGCCTGCCGATCGCGCTGTTGAAGATCGACAAGAGCTTTGTCGCCGGCATGGAGGGCAACCGCCGGCTGGTGCATGCAATGGTCAACCTCGCCCGCGACCTGCAGCTGGAAATCGTCGCCGAAGGTGTGGAAACCGCCGCGCAGCTGGAGCAGCTCAAGCGCTTCGGTGCGCATCAGATCCAGGGTTATCTGGTCAGCCGGCCGTTGCCGCTTGCCGAGCTGGCGGTCTTCATGCGCGGCGAGCGCCGCGCCGGGCTGGCGCACTGAGCCACCCCCGACGCTTTGCGTCAGCGCACCATGTGCAGGAAGTGCATGTGTTTCTCGTACTGGTCGAGGATGTCGCCGATCACGCCCTCGCGGCTCCAGCCCATCACGTCGTAGTCCTGGCCGCCTTCCTTGAGGTGCACCTCGGCGCGGAAGTACTTGCGCTCGCCGGGCTCGTCGTCCTCGCTGCGTGGCACGAAGCTGGGCATCACGTAGGCGCGTGGCCGCACCTCGTAGAGGAAGTCGGGCTCGCCCTCGTGGACGATTTCGATGCGGATGCGCTGGTCCTCGCCCTCGCTGACCGTGGCGCCGTAGCCCTGCTTACGAATTTCCTCGGCAACCGCCTCACAGGCCGGACGCACCACTTCGGCAATGAAGCGCACCACATGGCGGCGCCGCGGGAACATCGTCAGATTGCGCAGGCGGCGCTGCCAGTCGCTGTAGGCGCGTGGCGTGGCGGGCGAGGTGGTGATCGCCTGGTAACGCAGGCCCTGCTTGGTCGCATCGATACGCAGCGCCTTGAGCAGACCCCACATCGAGCAGAGCAGCGCGAGGGTGAAGGGTAGGGCGCTGGCGATGGTGGCCGTCTGCAGCGCGGTGAGGCCGTCGGCCAGCAGCAGCGCAATGGCCACGCCGGCCATCAGCATGGTCCAGAAGATGCGCTGGCGCGCCGGGGTGTTGTCATTGCCACCGGAGGCCAGCATGTCGACCACCATGGCGCCGGAATCCGCCGAGGTGACGAAGAACACCACCACCATGACGATCGCCAGCAGCGACAGCAGCGCGGAGAAGGGAAAGTGCTCGAGGAAGGCGAACAGCGCCAGCGAGCTGTCGCGCTCGATGGCTTCGCCGAGGCTGCTGACGTTTTCCCAGAGGATCATGTGAATCGCCGTGTCGCCGAACACTGTCATCCACAGCAGGGTGAAGGCGGTCGGCACCAGCAGCACGCCGGCCACGAACTCGCGGATCGTCCGCCCGCGCGAGATGCGCGCGATGAACAGGCCGACGAAGGGTGACCAGGCCAGCCACCAGCCCCAGTAGAACAGCGTCCAGCCGCCGATCCAGTCGTTCGGCTCGTAGGCGTACAGGTTGAAGGTCTTGTTGACGATGTCCGCCAGGTAGCTGCCGGTGTTCTGCACGAACGTCTGCAGGATGAACACCGTCGGCCCGACGATCATCACCAGCACCATCAGCAGCACCGCCAGCGACAGGTTCAGCTCGGACAGCCGGCGTACGCCCTTGTCCAGCCCGCTGACCACCGAGAGCGTGGCCAAGGCGCTCGTCGCCAGGATCAGGCCGATCTGCACCGGCAGCGAGATCGGCAGGCCGTAGAGGTGGTTCAGGCCGGTGTTGATCTGGGTGACGCCCAGTCCCAGCGAGGTGGCCACGCCAAGCACGGTGCTGATGATCGCGAAGGTATCCACCGCATGCCCGATGGGCCCGTGGATACGCTCGCCGATCAGCGGATACAGCGCCGAGCGCAGCGCCAGCGGCAGACCGTGGCGATAGGCGAAGTAGGCCAGGATCATCGCCACGATGGCGTAGATCGACCAGGCATGCAGGCCCCAGTGGAAGAAGGTGATCTTCATCGCCTCGCGCGCGGCGAGCACGCTGCCGCCTTCGCCGATCGGTGGCGAGAGGAAGTGCATCACCGGCTCGGCAACGCCGAAGAACATCAGGCCGATGCCCATGCCGGCGGAAAACAGCATGGCGAACCAGGTGGTACGCGAATAGTCAGGCTCGCTGTGGTCGGGGCCGAGCTTGATGTCGCCGTAGCGGCTGAGCGCCAGCAGCACCACCATCAGCAGGATCAGCGCGACGGCGAGGATGTACAGCCAGCTGAGGTGGGCGACGATCCACGCCTGGGTTGTGCTGAACAGTGACTGCGCGTGTTGCGGCAGGGCGACGCTGTAGATCACCAGCGCCAGGATGATGAATGCCGAGCTGTAGAAGACCGGCGGATTGATGGTTGTAGCGGAAGACTTTCTTGCCTCCATGCTGCGCTCCTTCGTGGGTCTGGGGAGTGGCCGCCTGTGGCGAAAGCGCACCAATCTAACATAGACAACGAAACGGCCCCGGTGTGCTCGGCGCGCTTGCCGGCGCCCCGCGGCAGTCAGGCCTGGGCGGCGGGGCGGTACTGCAGCGCTTCGGCGAGGTGCTGGCGGGATATATCTGCCGCCGCGTCCAGGTCGGCCAGCGTGCGCGACACCTTGAGCAGGCGGTGCGCAGCGCGTAGCGACAGGCCGAGGCGTTCGCAGGCGTGTTCCAGCCATTGCTGGTCGGCGCCGTCCAGCCGGCAGTGCTGGCGCAGGCCGGCGAGATCGAGAAAGGCATTGGCGCAGCCCTGACGGCGCAACTGCAACTGACGCGCGTCCGCCACCTGTGCGGCCACTTCCGCGCTGCTCTGGCCATGCTGCGCGGGTGCGTTCAGCGAGGTGGTTTCGCGCGCGACTGTCAGGTGCAGGTCGATACGGTCGAGCAGCGGGCCGGAGAGTTTGCCCCGGTAGCGCTGGATCTGCTCCGGGGTGCAGCGGCAGCGCCCGCCGGGATCGCCGAGATAGCCGCAGGGGCAGGGGTTCATCGCCGCCACCAGCTGGAAGCGCGCCGGGAAGCGCACCTTGTCGCGTGCCCGGGCGATCACGATCTGGCCCGATTCCAGCGGCTCGCGCAGCACCTCCAGCACCTTGCGATCAAACTCCGGTAGCTCGTCGAGAAACAGCACGCCCTGGTGCGCCAGGGTGATCTCGCCCGGCTGCGGCCGGCTGCCGCCACCGACCAGCGCCGGACCGGACGCGCTGTGGTGCGGCTGGCGGAACGGCCGTTGCGGCCAGTGCGCCAGCGGACCGTGGCTGGCCACCGACTGGATCGCCGCGACTTCCAGCGCTTCCTGCTCGTCCAGTGGCGGCAGCAGACCGGGCAGGCGGCTGGCCAGCAGCGTCTTGCCGGTGCCGGGTGGGCCGGAGAACAGCAGGTTGTGCGCCCCCGCCGCGGCGACCAGCAGGCCGCGCTTGGCGGCGAGTTGGCCTTGCACGTCGGCCAGGTCGGGGTAGGGCAGCACCTGGCGCAGCAGGCCTTCGGCGACATAGGGCGTCAGCGGCGTGGTGCCGCTGAAATGTGCGGCGACTTCCAGCAGGTGCTCGGCGGCATAGACGGTCAGGCCGGACGCCAGGCTGGCTTCTTCGGCATTGGCGCGCGGCACCAGCAGCGCGCGGCCGGCGGCGCGAGCGGCAAGCGCGGCGGGCAACACGCCCTGCACCGGCCGCAGCGCCCCGGAAAGCGCCAGCTCGCCCAGGCATTCGAGCCCGTCCAGGCGCTCGGCTGGCAGCTGACCGCTGGCCGCTAGGATGCCCAGGGCGATGGCCAGGTCGAAGCGGCCGCCGTCCTTGGGCAGGTCGGCGGGGGCGAGGTTGAGGGTGATGCGGCGGGCGGGGAAGTCGAAACCGGAGGTGAGGATGGCGCTGCGCACGCGATCCTTGCTTTCCTTCACCGCGGTTTCCGGTAGGCCGACCAGCGCCAGCGAGGGCAGGCCGTTGGCCAGATGCGCCTCGACGGTCACCGGTGGCGCTTCAACGCCGCTCTGTGCGCGGCTGTGGACGATGGCCAGGGACATTCGATCACTCCTTGATCGTGTCGCGGCCCGGTCGATCAGGACACGGGCGGCGTGAGCTTTTCTTCCAGTTCGGCGACCTTGGCTTCCAGCGCCTCCAGGCGCGCGCGGGTGCGGGCGAGTACCACCATCTGGCTGTCGAATTCGTCGCGGCTGACCACGTCGAGCTTGTTCAGCGCGCCCTGCACCACGGCTTTGAGCTGGGCTTCGAACTCGGGGCGCGGCAGCGGGGTGTCGCCGTTGAACAGGCGTGACGCCTGGGAACCGAGGGCATCGAGGAAGGCTTTGGGTGGCAGCATGACAGGTACCTGCATTTGAACGGCCGGCAGTGTAGCACGCGCTTTTTTGTGCAGACCGTGCCCGTGGTTGCACAGGATTTGCGCAGATATACAGGCTCGCGTGCGCCATTGTGGTGCATCGCTGCGCTGGCTTTTCCTCGCTGGCGCTTGCCCTTAGCGCCTGGCGCCTTGCCGGGCGGGCGTTTCGGCAAACTGGCATCGATTCTGCTTTGACCCTCTCGACGCATGCACCAGTGCGGCGCCCGGTTGGATCGCACAACGGACGGGCACGCAGTCGGACCTGCGCCTGGCAAGCAGTCCGGGCGTTACAAGAGCCGGACACCAGCTTAGACTTGCTGCGGGTTCGTACTTCTGGGGCAAGTCCACCTAAACGGGAGAAGTTTCATGAAACTAGTCACTGCCATCATCAAGCCGTTCAAGCTGGACGACGTGCGCGAGTCGCTGTCCGAAATCGGCGTCCAGGGCATCACCGTCACCGAGGTCAAGGGCTTCGGTCGTCAGAAGGGGCACACCGAGCTGTATCGCGGTGCCGAATACGTCGTCGACTTCCTGCCGAAGGTGAAGATCGACGTGGCCATCGCCGACGATCAGCTCGATCGCGTAATCGAGGCCATCACCAAGGCGGCCAACACCGGCAAGATCGGCGACGGCAAGATCTTCGTCGTCAACCTGGAACAGGCCATTCGCATCCGTACCGGCGAAACCGATACCGACGCGATCTAACGCACCCCCAACGAACCCCCACGCCCCAGGAGTAACACCATGACTCTGCGCAAATTCGCAGGGCTAGGAGCCCTATTGTCCCTGCTAAGCCCCGGCCTCGCGCTGGCGCAGGACGCGACGCTGGATTCAGGCGATACGGCATGGATGCTCACCGCCACCGCGCTGGTGCTGTTCATGACGATCCCTGGCCTGGCACTGTTCTACGGCGGCATGGTCCGCTCGAAGAACATCCTCTCGGTGATGATGCAGTGCTTCGCCATCACCGGCCTGATGAGCGTCCTGTGGATGGTCTACGGCTATAGCCTGGCCTTCGACACCACCGGCATGGAGGCGGGAGTGATCAACTTCAGCTCCTTCGTCGGCGGCCTGGAGCGCGCCTTCCTCAGCGGCCTGACGGTCGACAGTTTGGTCGGCGCCTTCCCCGAAAGCGTGTTCATCACCTTCCAGATGACCTTCGCCATCATCACCCCGGCGCTGATCGTCGGTGCCTTTGCCGAGCGCATGAAGTTCTCGGCGATGCTGATCTTCATGACCGTCTGGTTCACCCTGGTCTACGCGCCGATCGCGCACATGGTCTGGGGCGGCGACGGCGGCCTGATGTGGGACTGGGGCGTGCTGGACTTCGCCGGCGGCACCGTGGTGCACATCAACGCCGGTATCGCCGGTCTGGTGGCCTGCCTGGTGCTGGGCAAGCGCAAGGGCTTCCCGGTCACGCCGATGGCCCCGCATAACCTCGGTCTGACGCTGATGGGTGCGGCCATGCTGTGGATCGGCTGGTTCGGCTTCAATGCCGGCTCGGCGGCCGCTGCCAACGGTACCGCCGGCATGGCCATGCTGGTGACGCAGATCGCCACGGCCGCGGCGGCGCTGAGCTGGATGTTCGCCGAGTGGATCACCCACGGTAAACCGAGCGCACTGGGCATCGCCTCGGGCGTGGTGGCCGGTCTGGTCGCCATCACCCCGGCGGCGGGCACCGTCGGTCCGATGGGCGCATTGATCATCGGTCTGGCCTCGGGCGTGATCTGCTTCTTCTGCGCCACCAGCCTCAAGCGCAAGCTCGGCTACGACGACTCGCTGGACGCCTTCGGCGTGCACGGTGTCGGCGGCATCGTCGGCGCGCTGCTCACCGGCGTGTTTGCGGCGCCGGCGCTTGGTGGCTTCGGCGAGGTGGAGAACATCGCGCTGCAGGTGTGGATCCAGTTCAAGGGCGTGCTGTTCACCGTGGTCTACACCGCCATCGTCACCTTCGTGATCCTCAAGGTGATCGATGCGGTGATGGGCCTGCGGGTGAACGACGAAGAGGAAACCGTGGGCCTGGACCTCAGCCTGCACAACGAACGCGGCTACAACCTCTAGCGACATCCCGCGCGGCGATCGCGCAACCATCACGCAGCGGTTGGCAAGGGCGCCTTTTGGCGCCCTTTGCTTTTTCCGCGACCGCGCTAGAATGCGCCCGATTCGCCTCCGAGCCGGGTTTCCAGCATGTGGCAACAGACCCTGATCACGCTGCGCCCGCGTCCGCGCGGTTTTCATCTGATCACCGACGAGCTGCAGGCCGCGTTGCCGGAACTGCGGCGCTGCGAGGTCGGTCTGTTACACCTGTGGCTGCGGCATACCTCGGCGTCGCTGACCGTCAATGAGAACGCCGATGGCGCGGTCCGACGCGATTTCGAGCGTTTCTTCGATCGCCTGGCACCGCAGGGCGAGCCGGGCTACGAACACGATTACGAGGGGCCGGACGATCTGCCGGCGCACTTCAAGGCCAGCCTGCTGGGCTGCCAGTTGAGCGTTCCGGTTACCGCCGGGCGCCTGGCGCTCGGCACCTGGCAGGGCATCTATCTCGGCGAGCACCGCGAGCAGGGAGGCGCCAGGCAACTGCTGGCGACCCTGCATGGCATGCAGAGTTGAATTTTTTTGGCGATGCCAGAGGTTGTGCATCGCTGGGCTATAACTACCGCTTTGGCGAGCCATGAGGTTGAACATGAGCGACGAAGAACTCGAACAAGACGATCTGGACGTGACTGACGAGGAAGACGGGGAGGAAGAGCTGAGCGCGGCCGACGACGGCGACGAGGCTCTGGACGACGAGGGCACCGACAGCGAGCGCGCCACGCCGACGCCGAAGAAGGCTAAGGCCAAGGCCGCCGAGCCGGATGAGCTGCCCAGCCTGGAAGCCAAGCAGAAGGAGCGCGATGCACTGGCCCGGGCGATGGAAGAATTCCTCGCGCGTGGCGGCAAGGTGCAGGAAGTCGAGCCGAACGTGGTGGCCGATCCGCCCAAGAAGCCCGACAGCAAGTACGGCAGCCGGCCCATCTGAGTCCGCGCGCCAAGCGAAGAGCCCGCCATCGTGCGGGCTCTTTCGTTTCAGCGGCCTCGGCGAGTCACCGCGACCAGTGCCGCAGCACGCCGGGCAGCTCCGTGAGGCTGTGGATTTCGGCCTCGGGGCGGCGTGCCTGTTGCCACGGCAGGCGCTGCGGGTTGTACCAGATGGCGCGGAAACCGGCCTGCTGGGCACCGAAGATGTCGTCCTCGTGGTGGTCGCCGATGTGCACGGCTTGCGCCGCACTCACACCGGCCAGCCGTAACGCCTCGCGGAACGGCCGCGGGTCGGGCTTGCCGATGCCCAGGTCCTCGGCGCACAGGGCGAACTGGAAGTAGTCGGCCAGCCCCAGTCGTCGCACGTCGGCATTGCCGTTGGTGAGCACGCCGAGGATGTAGTGATTGGCCAGCCATTCCAGCGTTGGCAGAACCTCCGGCGCCAGTTTGATCGCATGGCGGGCGTCGAGAAACACCCGGAAGCCCGCGTCGGTGAGCTGCTGCGCCTGCGTCTGCTCATAGCCGGCATCTGTCAGCGCATGGAACAGAATCCGCCGGCGCAGCTCGCTGATGCGGTGGCGCAGCGCGGGTTCGCGCTCGATCAGCATGCGGCGGATCGCGCCCAGCGCCTCGATGGGGAAATCGCCGAGCAGCGGCGCGTTGGCCGTCAGCCAGTCGCGCAGCGCCCGCTCCGCGCCCTGGATGATCGGCTTGGCCTGCCAGAGGGTGTCGTCGAGGTCGAAGGTGATCAGGCGAAGGTTCAAGATTCACTGTCCTGCTTGCGTCTGGCCCGTGGATGCGCCTGATCGTAGACCTTGGCCAGGTGCTGGAAGTCCAGGTGGGTGTAGATCTGCGTGGTGCCGATATCGGCGTGGCCGAGCAGTTCCTGCACCGAGCGCAGGTCCTGCGACGACTCCAGCAGATGGCTGGCGAAGCTGTGACGGAGCATGTGCGGATGCAGGTGCTGGCCCAGCTCGCGGGCGCCGGCGGCCTGCACCCGCTTGTGCACCGCGCGCTGGCCGAGGCGGCGGCCCTGCTGGCCGATGAACACCGCGCCGTCGGCCGGATTGGCCAGCGCGCGCAGCGGCAGCCAGGCGCGCAACGCCTCGCGCGCCTGACGTCCGACCGGCAGCTCGCGCTCCTTGTTGCCTTTGCCGATGACTCGCACCAGCCCGGCGGCCAGGTCGAGCTGGTCGAGATTCAGACCGACCAGCTCGGACAGGCGCAGCCCGGAGGAATAGAACAGCTCGAGCATGGCCTGGTCGCGACGGGCGATGAAGTCGTCCTCGACGGCGCCGTCGAGCAGCTGCATCGCGCGGTCGGTGTCGAGCAGGCGCGGCAGGCGCTTCTCGCCCTTGGGCGCGCTGACGCCGCTGGCCGGATCATGCGCGCAGATCCCTTCCTGATTGAGGTAGCGATACAGTCCGCGCAGCGACGACAGCAGGCGCGCCAGGCTGCGGCTGGAAAGGCCCTGGCGATGCAGTTCGGCAATCAGCTGGCGCACCTGCTGGGTGCGCAGCGCCGCCCACTGCTGCACCGACTGGCGCTCGCAGAAGGCGAGCACCCGGGCCAGATCGCGGCGGTAGCCGTCCAGGGTATGCGGCGACATCTGTCGCTCGCTGTGCAGGTGCTGCAAATAGCGATCGAGATCGGTTTGCACGGAGCCTCCCAACGATGGCGGGCACTGCGCCGGCCGGACAGCCTGCCGCGAAATGCCGAGGCTCAGCGCACCGAGCGCAGCGGCACGGCGAAGCGCGGCAACACCCGCGCCAGCACCTCGGCGATGTAACCGAGGAACAGCGTGCCGAGCGAACTCTTGTAGTGCTGCGGATCGGGACTGCCGATCGCCAGCGCGCCGAGTTGCTGATCGAGCATGACCACCGCCGCCGAGCCGACACTGGCGCTGTGCTCCTCGCCGAAGAGGAAGGCCAGTTCGTGGGCGCGCAGCGCGCCGCAGATGGTCTTGCCGCCGGCGAGCAGGCCGCCGATGCTCTGCTGGGCTTCGGCCGGGCTGACGCTGCGCCCCACCGGCAGCACGGCATCGCTGAACAGGATCAGGCTGACGTAGGGCACCTGGAATTCATGCCGCAGGCTGTCCTCGACGGCACTGACCACCTCTTCCAGGCTGCTGGCGTCGAGCAGGTCGAGCACCAGCCGGCGGGTCTTGTCGAACAGCCGGTCGTTGTCGCGGGCGACATCCATCAGCTGCGACAGCCGGTGGCGCATCTCGATGTTGCGCTCGCGCAGCAGCTTGACCTGGCGCTCGACCAGCGACACGGCGGCGCCGGGCTGGTGTGGCAGGCGCAGTTCGGTGAGCAACTCGTCGTGATCGACGAAGAATTCCGGATGAGCACGCAGGTAGGCGGCGACGGCTTCGGCGTCGGGCAGCGGCGCGGTGGCCGGGGTCTGCTCGGTCATAGGCGAACCTGTCCTTCGAAAACGCGAACGGCGGGGCCGGTCATCATAACCGGCTGGCCGGGACCTGCCCATTCAATGGACAGACGGCCGCCGGGCAGGTCGATCTGCACCGGCGAATCCATCCAGCCCTGGCGGATCGCCGCGACTGCCGCGGCGCAGGCGCCGGTGCCGCAGGCCTGGGTCTCGCCGGCTCCGCGTTCCCACACGCGCAGGCGCGCATGACCACGGTCGACCACCTGCAGGAAGCCGACGTTGACCCGCTGCGGGAAGCGCGGGTGGTGTTCGATCTGCGGTCCCAGTTCGTGCACCGGCGCAGTGTCGACGCTGTCGACGCGCAGCACGGCATGGGGATTGCCCATCGACACGGCAGCGAGCTCGACGCGACGGCCGGCGACATCCAATGGATAGCTCAGTGCCTCGGCGTCGGCCTGGAAGGGGATGTCCGCCGGCTTCAGGCGGGGCGGCCCCATGTCGACGCGAATCTGCCCGTCGGGGCGGATGTCCAGTTCGATGATGCCGCCCTTGGTTTCGACCTTGATCTTGCGTTTGACGGTCAGGCGCTTGTCGACCACGAAGCGGGCGAAGCAGCGCGCGCCGTTACCGCACTGCTCCACTTCCGAACCGTCGGCATTGAAGATGCGGTAGCGGAAGTCGACGTCCGGATTCTGCGGCGGCTCGACGATCAGCAGCTGATCGAAGCCGATGCCGGTGTGGCGGTCGCCCCACTGCTTGGCGTGCTTGGGCTGGATGTGCGCGTGCTGGCTGATCAGGTCGATGACCATGAAGTCGTTGCCCAGCCCGTGCATCTTGGTAAAGCGCAAAAGCATCGGGTTGGCCTCAACGGGGCAGCAGGCTTTCGCCGGCGTAGAGTTCCTGCACGCTTTCGCGACGGCGTACTTCGAAGGCCTCGTCGCCATCCACCAGCACCTCGGCGGCGCGGCCGCGGGTGTTGTAGTTGGAACTCATGACGAAACCGTAGGCGCCGGCCGAGCAGACAGCCAGCAGGTCGCCCTCGGCCAGCTCCAGGGTGCGGTCCTTGGCGAGGAAGTCACCGGTCTCGCAGATCGGCCCGACGATGTCGTAGCGGCGGCCTTCGCCCTCGCGCGGCTGCACCGGGACGACGTTCATCCAGGCCTGGTACAGCGCCGGGCGGATCAGGTCGTTCATCGCCGCGTCAACGATGGCGAAATCCTTGTGAGCGGTGTGCTTGAGGTATTCCACGCGGGTCAGCAGTACGCCGGCGTTGGCGACGATCGAGCGGCCCGGTTCGAATACCAGCGCCAGTCCGCGGCCTTCGATGCGCTGGCGCACGGCTTGGATGTAGTCGCCGGCCAACGGTGGCTGTTCGTCGCGGTAGCGCACGCCGAGGCCGCCGCCCAGGTCCAGGTGACGGATGTGGATGCCGCGTGCGGCCAGGCGGTCGATCAGCCCGAGCAGGCGGTCCAGCGCATCGAGGAACGGCGGCAGGCTGGTCAGCTGCGAGCCGATATGGCAATCGACGCCGACCACTTGCAGATTCGCCAGCTCGGCGGCGCGGGCGTAGACCGCTTCGGCGTCGGCGATGGCGATGCCGAACTTGTTTTCCTTGAGCCCGGTGGAAATGTACGGGTGGGTGCCGGCGTCGACGTCCGGGTTGACTCGCAGCGACACCGGCGCCTTGACGCCCAGTTCGGCGGCGACCTGCTGCAGGCGCTCCAGCTCGTCGGTGGATTCGACGTTGAAGCAGTGCACGCCGACTTCCAGCGCGCGGCGCATGTCGTCGCGGGTCTTGCCGACGCCGGAGAAGACGATACGGTCCGGCTCGCCGCCAGCGGCCAGCACGCGCTCCAGTTCACCGCGCGAAACGATGTCGAAGCCCGCACCGAGGCGCGCCAGTACGTTCAGCACGCCCAGATTCGAATTGGCTTTGACGGCGAAGCAGACCAGATGCGGCATGCCATCCAGCGCATCGGCATAGGCCCGGTACTGGGCTTCGATGTGCGCGCGGGAATAGACGTAGGTCGGTGTGCCGAAGCGCTGCGCGAGCGCGGACAGCGCCACGCCCTCCGCGAAGAGTTGACCGTCGCGGTACGAGAAGGCCTCCATGATCAGCCTCCTTTAGAGTTCGAAACGGTCTTTGGAACGTTCTTTGGCGGTGGCCTCGTCGTCCGGCAGATACAACGGGCCTTTCTGGCCGCAGCCGCCGAGAACGGAGGCGAGAACGGCGAGCGCGACAAGGGGAAGCAGCAGACGCTTCATGGGGGGCAATCCTTGAAAAATCGAATGGCCGGAGTATACCCAGCACCCGGCGGATTGCCTATCGAGCAGCCACGGCGGCGGCGCCGGCTCGCCTGGGTTGCGACGGGCCTGCTAAGCTCGCGTCCTCGATGCGACCGCCGGTCGCGCGTCACCTTGAGGACCCCCGCATGAGCCTGAGCGAAGCCCGCTACCACGATCTCGTCGATGCCGCCCAGGAAGAGGTGGAAGATGCGTTCGACGACAGCGCCCTGGATGTCGATCTGGAGAATTCCGGCGGCGTGTTGACCGTGCGGTTCGCCAACGGCAGCCAGCTGATCCTCAGCCGCCAGCCGGCGCTGCGCCAGCTATGGGTCGCGGCACGCTCCGGCGGTTTCCACTTCGATTACGACGAGGACGCCGAGCTGTGGATCTGCGACAGCAGCGAGGAGCGCCTGGGTGAACTGCTGGCGCGCGTCACCCAGGAGCAGGGCGGCGAAGCGCTCGCCTTCGAGGACCTCTGAGCGGGCCCCGCGCGGCTCTCTTTGCTAATTCGAGCGGCTGTGATACGGTCGCCGCAGGTCACAAAACCCCGCCTTCGGGCGGGGTTTTGCTTTTTTTGCGTTTGGATTTCACAGGAGCGAGCCAGAACCCATGACCAGTGCACCGTCGATCATCCTTACCCAACTCGATCTGCAGCGGCTCGAACGGCTGCTCGACAGCCTGGACGAGTACGGCCCGGCTGCCGAGGCGCTGGAGCAGGAGTTGTCGCGGGCGAAGGTCGTCTCGCGCAGCGAGATGCCCGCTGGCGTCGTGACCATGAATTCGCGCGTACATTGCCGCGAGGAGGGCAGCGGCAAGGACTACCACCTGACCCTGGTCTATCCGCAGGATGCCGGCAAGCCGGGCACCGTGTCGGTGCTGGCACCGGTGGGCACCGCGCTGCTGGGCATGAGCGTCGGCCAGCACATCGACTGGCCGACCCCGGGCGGCAAGGTCATCAAGCTCACGCTGCTGGAAGTGGAATATCAGCCGGAAGCGGCGGGCGACACCGGCCTGTGATGCCGGCGGCCGCGCGGCGCGCTCAGAGCTGCGCCAGCGCGGCGTTCAGCGCGGCTTCGAGCCGCGCCTTGTAGCGCAGCAGCTGCACCGTCTGGCTGCGACCGCTGCCATGCATGCCCGAGAGATCCAGATCGGTGATGTAGCACGGGTAGCGCTCTCCATCGCGGCGCTGCGACAGAATGTGTTCGGCGACCGCGATACACAGCCGGGCGCCGTATTCCAGCTCGGAAAACTCCCGGTGGTTGCAGTACAGCGTCACCTGCGAGCGCGTTTCGCCCGGTTCGACAATGGCCTGCACTTCGTAGCAGGCACCGCTCGTCCCGCCCTGCGGTAACGGGCGCCGCTCCACGCTGGCCGATGGTTCGCCCGAGTCGCCGTGCAGACGGTAGAGCTGAATGTCGAAAGCCGCCTCGCCGTCATCCCCGTGCAGCGACACGCGAGCGTTGCGCCGATATTCCACCGACCGCAGAAAGCGCAGCAGCGGCATCAGCAGTTGCTGTTCGTCGCGACACGGCAGGCGCTGGCACCACAGTGCGTTGCACTCGTCGAGGATGCTCAGCTCGGCCGTCTCGCCGCGCACGCGGTAGAACAGCTGCAGGCAGTCGGGGCGTGCCAGCGGCAGGATCAGGCGCAGGTCGTCGCCCTTGAGCGCATGCCGATCGAGCCGCAGCGGACGATAGACGTGATGCGCCTCGCCCAGGTGGGCGAGCAGCGCGCTGCGGTCGTTCAGGCTGATGGCGCGGACGCTGTCGGACTGGCGTTCGAGCAGATGGAACTGCTGGCGCACCTGCAGCAGGTAGCGACTGTGCACGCTGGCGAGCTGCAGGCGGGCCTCCAGCAGCAGCTCCTCGACACGCCGGGCGATGGCCTGCCCGCGATTGCGCGAGAAGCAGCGCACCTGCAGCTGCGGCAGTTCGTCGACGGCATCGGCCGGCAGGCTCTGCAGGTGGTCGCGCAGACAGTCGGGCAGCGCATGCGGGCCTTCGTAGCGGCTGACGATCAGCTCGTTCCAGCTGCTCAGCTGGACCTGATCGATGCTCAGCACCAGATTCTCCCGCGCGGCGGCATAGCCCAGCGGGTCGCTGTGCGCGCCATCGTCGGGCATCTGCAATAGGGAGCGCTGATCGAGCGGATCGAGGCCGACGTTGACCAGCAGCAGCACCGTGCGCGGCTGCGCGGTGGCGAGCAGCGTCTGTGCATCGACCGGCGGCAGGGGCAGCGGCAGTGCCTGGCGCAGCTCGCTGAGCAGGTTGAACAGCTCCAGCTCGCTCAGGCCGCTGTCGCCGGCGAACAGCGAGACGCGAGTGCCGGCATCGATCACGCCGTTGCGATGACACCAGGCGAGCAGCGGGATCAGTTCGCGCGTGCGCTTGAGCGGGGCGAAGTTCGCCCATTCCTGGGCGTTCAGGCTGCCGGTGAACAGCGACCAGCACAGATCACCGGCGGCGTCCTCGCCGTGCACCAGTGTCAGGCTGTCTTCGGCCATGTTCGGCGAGATGCCGATGTTGAGCACCTCGACCTTGCCGACCTTGCGCTCGATGGTGGCGAACAGGCGACGGCCGAGCACGCTCAGGTCGCGGCGGCTGACCGAGCTGGCGACCTGCTGCAGACGGGTGAAATCGCTGAGGAAGCGGTAGCCGAGCGCCAGTTCGTTGGCCAGCGCCTGGCGCTCCTGTATGACCTGGCGCACCTTCCACCGGCTGCGGTCGTCGAGCCGGGCGAGCAGGCGCTCGTCCCACTGCCAGTCGCGTACCAGCTGCTCGAGCAGCACGCGTTGCCAGCTCTTGTTGCGGTTGCGCGGCGGGCGGCTGAGCGGACGGTTGACCTTCAGGTACAGGCAGCGTCGGGCCAGTTCGAGGCGTTCGGGTGCGTCGCGGTCGCGCAGGTATTGCTCGATGGCGCGATAGGCGCAGATGTAGGGGTCGAGTTCTTCGATCTTCAGTTGGCCGGCGTACACCGCCTGCTTGAACGCCAGCGCCAGGCAATGCACCTGCGGATGTTGGCTGGCGTAGACCTCCACCAGCAGGAGCTTGAATAACGATTTGTAGGGTGCCTCGATGGCCTTGTATAGCTGCCAGAGCCCGGCGCCGACGAACTCGCCGGGCGGTATCTGCTGCAGATGGCCGAGATCGAGCACGTCCTCGGCGCGGACGAAACGCCGCTCCAGCAGCGTATCCACATAGCTGTGGTAGCGGTGTTCCTCGTAGGCCGGCACCAGCCACCAGACCGGCGTGCGACCGCCGAGCCAGATCGCCGTGCGATAGAACTCATCGAGCAACAGGTAGTGCTGAGTGGTGCCGCAGTCGTCGGAGGTGAGCTGCGTCTCGCGCTGGCCCTGAACGAAACGCTGCGGGTCGACCAGGAAGAAATGCGCTTCGCTGCCCAGGCTGGCGGCCCAGGCCGTCAGCAGATCGCATTTGCGGCGCAGTTCGTCGAGCTGGCGGGCGTCGAGTGCCGAATCGTGGCAGACTCATACGTCGAGATCGCTGTGCTCCTCCTGCGCCACGGTACCGAGGCTGCCCATCAGGTACAGCCCCCAGATCGGCTGGGCCGGGCGGCCGCGCAATGGCTTGTAGGTGAACGAGCGGGTCAGGCGCTGTGCTTCGGCGAGCAGTTCGGTATCCGGCTCGAAGCCCGACAGCCCCGCCGGCGTGCTCGCCGAGACATAGCCGGGCAACAGCGGATGGTTGACGTGAAACAGCAGGGGCAGCAGCTGGACCGCCTGCTGCTGGCGCGTCGACAGCCCCTGCATCGCGCGCTCCAGGCGTGCCGCGCTCAGCGCCAGAAAACGCGCGCGCAGGGTGGCGAGCACCTTGCGGTCGATGCCTTCCTCGAGAATCGGCTGAATGGGTAGGCTGCGGGTCATTGCATTGTGCAGGTGGGACGACCTCTGTTCATCGGCCGCTCGCTGCGAGGCTTGAGGCTGGCACATGGCCAGGCCTCAAGCGGGCATCAGTGCGGGCGTTGCCGCCCGGATCGCTGTAGATGGTGCGGTTCAGGCGCTCACGGGTTCGCAGAGAATGGTCAGCAAGCTTTGCGCCTGTTCGGCGGCATCGCGTCCGAGGCTGGTGAGGTAGCCGCCGTCGACTTGAGTGATCAGGCCCTTGGCATGCAGCCGGGCGAACGCGGCGATGGTGGATGGGCTGGCTTCGTGATGGACCTTGAGGCCTTCCTGCAGGTTTTCCAGATTGAACTGTCGAAGGACTTCCAGTTCGGCGACCAACTCAGGGGTGTACGACATGCTCGCTCCTCGAATGGTGGGCCATTCGGCCCTTGCTTGCTGAGTGTAGTTGCTGGCCGCGCCCCTGCCTTGATCCAGGTTCGGGTTCGGCACGATTGCTGGCTGGCCGAGCGCTACGCCTGCTCGGGCAGTTCCGGCAGGTTGCGCAACAGGGCTTCGTAGGCAGCGCCGTCGAAGGGGCGATCCTCGGCGAGCATGCTGCGGATTTCATGGGCCAGCGCCAGCGCCATCATCTGCACGCTTTCCTCGCGCTCGTAGCCGACCAGCGTGCTTGTTCAGGGTTGCCTGGGCGGCGGCCGGCTCGCCGGCCTCCAGCTGGTTCTCGATGGCCTGGATCAGCGTGGCCTCGGCGAACGCCTCGTCGTCTTGCTCGATCTCGTTGGACATTGCGCGATTCTCTTCGGCTGGCGACGGGTTGGCGGTGTCCAGCTGGCACAGCGTGCAGCTACCGTCGTCCGGTTGATTGGTTTCGATGTAGCGTACCCGCCGATGAGCGGCCTGGCGATCTGCGCTGATGCGATAGCGCGGGCGGTCGGACTCGGACATGCGGTTTCTCCTCGATTGTGCGGCTCGCCGCTTGAGCGGGCCAGACGCCAGCGGCCGTCTTCAGTCCAGCAGGCTGAGCGTCAGGCAGAGTACTCCGAACAGGCCCCAGACCAGCGAG